>VMHT01154139.1_pt1 | contig 45075 bp, 30 predicted proteins | sample 4693611 | NCBI WGS metagenome assembly VMHT01 (sample SAMN12280063, study PRJNA550983) | marine metagenome | isolation source: seawater sampled from same location over 5 years 0.02-0.2 micron viral filtrate | place: USA: collected off the coast of southern California halfway between the port... ... | reverse complement strand
TGCGGTTCAGCTGTTGCCATAGGATCACCAACTGTGCTATTATGCACTGGTGGAGGCGCAGCAACCTCTATGGCTACTGCCGCTGCAGGAGCTGGTCTAGGTGCTGTTGCTGCCATCGGCGCTGCCGCTGGTATCTTTACTATCGCTGGTATGCTTGCAGGTCTTGCAGGCGGTTCAGACGGCAGTGGAGGTGGTAGCGGTGGAGGTGACGCTTCATTCGATATCGATGCAGCTGCTCCAGGTGTGAATGTAGATCCAACAATCACCAAAACAATTGGTGGTAAAGGTGGATTGCAAAACAACCGCGCTTCAACTGACAACTCTGACATTATTTGCGATTAATTATGGCCCTTTATGGATCAATCGGCGGGTATATGCCTGCAAAACCAAAGAAAACACGTCAAGGCAAGTCTGCAAATACAAAACTTGCAGCTTCTTCCCGCAATGCTAAGCAAAAACAGTATCGCGGACAAGGTAAGTGAGACCTAATACCCGCGAATCGATGGAAATGTTATGGGCTGCTAAATGGAATTTACCCAAAGCAGCAAGGAACGCGGAACTAACTGATAAAGAGATGAAAATCATCTTCAATGAGTACTGCCAATTTCATCCACCTACGTGGGAATTAGATGCAATTAGTAATTAATTTACCTTCCCGTACAGTATGGGTCCGAAAAGAGTATCTTAGAGACCATATTGACGGACACGGTGAGTTTGTTGAGGGCGTTTGGGTATCGGCTAAGTCGATTCCTGGACGTGCTTTTTATTTTGAGACATATTTACCCGAATATGGCGCTCTTTACGACAAGCTTCCGATCAGTGCCTTTGTTAGTCGTCCCGAAACACCTACCCCAGACTTAGATTTGCCAAATTTGCAGTTTTGGAACTGTATGGATTATGGTTTGAGGGTAGTCGAGAAGCAATTCATTGGCAGTATGGACGTTTCTTTGTATACCCGCAATTATGGGGAGCAAAAAGGTTCATATTTGTTCACTTTGGACAACTATCACTCTGATTGTGATGTTACAAACACGAATGTGAGCGAAAATCCGCAAGAACATAAGTCTCACAACTGTATTGAGCTCGACAATGGTCAATTTGCTCTATATCCTAACAACCGAATGCGGTTGTATGACTTGTCAATCACTCCAGATACACCCAAGACACCTGATTTCAAGGTTTCGACCAAGTATTATCAAGTTGAGAACGGTGTGAGATGGGGTAGACTAGGAGATACAGATGATTACTTCTGGAAAACGCCCGAAGAGTCAGACAATAAATAAAGCGTCGGGATAAAACCCCGTAAAAAGTTTTCCTGCTTACCCAATAGGAACAAATTGATGCCAATTCCGAGAAAGACACCTGTAGACTATTCAGACCAGTTTGAGAAATCTGGTATGGTGCTCATCACCGATCAACGGGCTGATGCATTGATGCGAAAATCTAGCGAAAAGAAATCAGTTCCTACAGAAAGGTCAGAGAACTGATATACATACCTTAGATCCCTAAACTACAATGCCAAGAGAGGTTAAATTCAAGGATTTATCCATCTCGATGGGTATCAATCCCGTTACTAAGGATGTACTCAACACTACAGGTGAAACTGCAGTGAAAAGGGCATTGTACAATATTATTTCTACTCGTAAAGGCGAGAGGTTCTATAGACCCGATCTTGGCAGTGATATTGCCAATTATCTGTTTGAACCTCTCGACGCTGCTACAGCTTCTCTGATCAGTCAGGAAATTGAGTACGTCATTAGAAAGTATGAACCAAGAGTCGATCTTGTTCGGGTTGATGTTGACTTAAACTACGAGCGCAATGGTTTCGATGTAGTTCTTGCATTTGAAATCATAGGTGTCAACACTGACGTTCAGGTACGCGAAATAGACTTCTTCTTAGAGAGAACTCGATAATGTCTTACATTCAGGTTGCAAATTTAGATTTTGATCAGGTCAAAACTGCTCTAAAAGAGTACCTGCGATCTAATAGCGATTTTACTGATTACGATTTTGAAGGCTCGACCTTATCGACTCTGATCGATTTACTTGCCTATAATACGTACTACACGGCGTTTAACGCCAATATGGTAGTCAATGAGGCATTCTTGCCTTCCGCCACTCTGAGAGACAACGTAGTGTCTCTGGCAAAGCAAATTGGATATGTTCCCAAGTCATCGGTAGCACCAACAGCTATAGTTACCGTTACTGCTAATTACATAGCTGACGCTAGCGTTCCTGAGATTGTTACCCTTCCTAGAGGTTCACAATTTCTCACCAGAATTAATGGCGTTTCATATTCCTTTATTACAATAAGAGACTATATTGCGAGTGTTGATTCTCTTGATGTTGCAACCTTTAATGATATTGAAATTAAAGAAGGCAACTACGTAGTTGAAAACTTTACATTTAATGCTGCTATTCCTCAGAGATTTATCCTAAGGAATCCAAATATTGATACTAGCACTATTAAAGTAACTGTTAGGGAAACTTTAGATAATACAAATATTACTGAATATCAATTAGCTTCTAATATTATAGGGCATAATGGAGAATCTAATGTTTTCTTCTTACAAGAAGGAGAGGACGAAAGATATGAAATTATATTTGGAGATGGTGTATTAGGAACAAAACTTACTACTAATAACTTTATTGAAGTCTCTTATATCGTTACCAATGGAGAAGTTGCTAATGCCGCTCAGGTATTCACCTTTTCTGCTGTAATTGAAGATTCAGTAGGTAATATTAATTATGCACCGCAAATAAACCTTACTACTGTTGCAGCTGCATCAGGAGGAGAAAAACTTGAATCAATCGATAGTATTAAAAGAAACGCTCCAAAAGTTTTCAATGCGCAAAATAGAGCAGTTACCGCAGATGACTACGAATCAGTTATCCGTAGTATTTACCCTGCGATTGCTGACATTGTTTGCTTTGGTGGAGAAGAAGCTGACCCGCCAGAATACGGAAAAGTCAAAATTGTAATTAAACCTCGTTTTGCAACTAAACTGTCGCAATATACGAAAAACTTAATTTCGGCAGAACTTAAGAAGTATGCCGTGGTTTCTGTCACACCAGAAATCGTTGACCCTTCCATTACATATGTCGAACTAGATTCGGTTGTATATTACAATCAGTCTAAAACGACTCTCAATGAGTCTCAAATTAAAGCTGAGGTTCTTAATTCTCTTACTAGCTATAAAGGTAGTTCTGATTTAGAGAAATTTAACGGACGTTTTAAATATAGTCGAATTGTCGGTATCATTGATGCCACCAACTCTGCTATTACATCTAACGAAACTTCAGTAACGCTCAGAAAAGATTTCATTCCAGTATTGAACACTGTTGCTCAGTACGAAATCTGTTATCAAAATGTTGTCAGGAGCGGATGTACCGATCCATCAGTTCAGAGTACAGGATTTGTACTTGCTGACTATCCAAACGATGTTGTTTACTTAGCTGACGATCAAGTCGGCAATGTCTATCTTTATAAGATCGATGCAACTACAAAAGATCGTTTTGTGCTAAATGCACAGCAAGGAACGATTGATTACCTCAAAGGAGAGGTAATGTTGAATCGGTTAAATATAATCAGGGGAACGTATGATGACGATAGGATTGAACTTAGAGTCTCTCCTAAAAATAAAGACATCAATGCACTCCGTGAAGCATATCTAACTTTAGATTTGACAAGTAGCGTCTTCCTAATCAAGAAAGAATCATTAATCTGATAAATGCAAGGTCCTAGTCTCGCAGCACTGATTGAAAATCAGCTTCCTGATTTCATTGTCGAGGATTACCCCCTCGTAACTAATTTTCTGTCGAAATACTACGAAGCACTCTCTATCGGAGAGGGACCTACTAGTATTATTCAGAATTTTGAGAAGTATCTTGACGTTGATACCTTCTCTCCTGAAATTCTTGTCAAAACTTGTTCCCTAGAGCAAGAAATTGCTGATGGTTCAGCAAACATTCATATTACAGTTGATAAGACTGACGGATTTCCTGATAAGAACGGTCTGATAATGATCGATCAGGAAATTTTCCTGTATGAGACTAAAAACGATACCCAGTTTCAAAATTGCATTAGAGGATATAGTGCAAAAACGACAATTGGCGATTTATACAATGATATCAGCTTTGTTGACAGTAATACAGATGTCCATAAACAATTTGCTGAAGTTAGCAACCTAAGCAACCTGCTGCTGGCAGGATTAATCAAACAATACGAAGAGCAATATACTTCTGGTTTCCCATATCAGTATCTTAGAGACCAGAGCAACAAAAACTTGCTCGTTAAGCGTATCAAGGACTTTTATCAAGTCAAAGGTACGCCACAATCTTTGGAATTCATTTTCCAGATTCTTTTTAGTGTCAAACCAGACATTTTCTATCCGAAAGAGAATGTTTTCAAGAGTTCGGAGTCTGGTTGGAATAGTAAAGAGCTTTTACTAGTCGAAGTTATCTCTGGTGACATCCGTGAGGTTGTTGGTAATGAAATTAGACAAGTACCCGACCCATATAACCCAGAACTGACAGCTGCTCTTGCAATCATCGACAATATTGTCGGTGAACCATATCAAGGTAGTAGATTATACACTCTGACTATTTCTCCTGGAAGTAAAGAGGGCAAATTCTCGATTGCTCGCCGTACATTCCTGATGAATGCTCTTTCTCAGAATGCTGGAGTTGGAGATCGCATTGATGTGTTCTCTACAATCGGTTTTCCTGAAAGAGATGGTCGAGTTGTTATCGGAACAGAAGAAATTACATATAGCACCAAAACTGCAACTCAGTTTATCATTGCTGAGCGAGATTCAGCTATAAAAGATGTTGCAAGCAAGAGATCATACTTCCATAAGAAAAGCGTACGTTGTTTTACTAAGAATAATCTTACTGGTAGGTATACTGACGAATTTGGGATTCCGAGAGAAACTCAATTAAGGATTTACGGTCTTGTTTCTGGTCTCACTAGCGAAGGACTAGAATTAGAGTCGTCTTCCTTGATCTATGGCGAAACAGGCGATCAAAATACCTTTGACGTTGAAGATGGTGGCATTCCATATATCGCTATCGACAATATGGTCGAGTTTTCGTCTTCTGGATTCTTTGACGACCTTCCTCTTACTAATGAATGGGTTGTTAACGAAAACTTTAGCAAATTAGCTGCATTTGATCCTAGCAATATTGGATCAACCGAAATTAAGAACAAATTGCTTTCTGATGTCTCTGCAATTTACAGAGATACCAAAAATTACTATATTGCATCATCTGGATTCCCATCTTATTCAATTGGACCTTTTGATAACACTAGTGTTCCTCAAGATCAAGAACATCTTAAGATTATTCCCAGAACACCAATTGATGCATCTGTTAAGCAGTATTCTACCAACAGAGAAGTCGGTGTTCTTGTCAATGGTGTCCCTCTACTCAATCATAGGTCTCCAAACGGTATCGAATTCGGTGCTGTAGATAAAATTGTACTTACAGATAGTGGTAGAGGATATACAACTCCTCCTACTGTTAATATTGCAGGAAATGCTGAAGCTTATGCTGAATTGAATGGTTTAGGCGAAGTTACCAATATTGTACTCACAAATAATGGATCTGGATATTCATCTCCTCCTACAGTTGAATTAAGCTCTGGTAGTGGCGGACAATTCACGGTTTTGATCCAGCAAGGACAGATTGCTACTATTAGTCTGTCAATTAACTCTCAAGCTCAGATTATTGATGCTGGTCAAGACTATACTGAACCTCCCAACGTTTTTATCTACGATGCTAGCGGTAAAGGCAAAGGTGCTTTGTTTACTTGCCAAATTGATACTAGTACTGGTCAGATTACTGGATTTACACAATTGTCTGGCGGTTTTGATTATCAAGAAGATACAACTACTGTTACCCTTGCTCCTAAGCACCAAATTGCAGCTGCAGAGGCAGAACTGACGCAATGGAAATTTAATACGTACTTTGAGGAAACTGTAGACAACGGAAACACCTCTGGTATCGTTTATGAGAGTCCTGACATCAATTATGGGTATGCGTACAGTCATATCATTGCACCCACCTCTCTGAAGATCCTGAGAGTCGATAACGTCGATAGTCAAGGCAACCCTTTGACAATCAAGTCACATTCTCCGATTTTGGGATGGGCATATGACGGAAATCCGATTTATGGATCATTTGGTTACGATAATCCATATCAAGACGTTCAAGCTGCTAGTCCAACTATCAAACGTCTCCAATCTTCCTGGAGAATAAAAACAACTCGGGGAAATGACTCTCCTAGCGAAACTACTTATTCTTTGGGTCGTTTTGTTAACGATTACGAGTATATCGAACGTTTGGGAGATCTAGACGCTAATAACGGTCGTTTCTGCACCACACCTGAATTTCCCGATGGTGTGTATGCATATTTTATGACTACCGATGAGAACGAGGGTCCATCGTTCCCATATTCAATCGGAGAGGCATTTTATAACGTCCCTGTCGAAGAGAACTGGAAATTAAGTGCCAGACAACGTGATCTACCTTATAACGTCCGTAGACGGCGTGTGAACGCTAGTGAGGAGTCTGGTGAGCTTCTGACATCGAGAGTCAGTGGTGTCAACTATGGTCCTGTTACAAATATCGAAGTACATAGTTCTTCTCAGAACTTTACCAACGAAGATGTTATTTTCGTTGATAATGCAGCAAATGACAGTGGAGATGGTTTATTTGCTGCTGTCAATGAAATTCAAGGACAAGAAGTTGAACAACTGTCTTGCAATAATCCAAAGAACAATTATCTGATTACAAACAACATATTGTTCCTAAATCACGAAACTGTGATTACTCAGAACAATACTGGAGCTTCTGCTAAGGTAATTGGTCAAATTGAAGAAAATGATCGTTTTGTTGTAAAAGATGTTACAGGAACTTTCAATTTAACCGATACTATTAGTTCCACAACCGAAATTTACAATCTGACATTTGACAACACTATTATCGCTGATATTGGCAGCGAAGTGGTTTTACAAGTGCAGTCTGCTGGTGTTGCTCACGAAGTTGCTGTTGGTAAGGTTTTAAGAAACGTTTTTGACAAAAATACAGTTATTGTCGAATTGCAGCTTGCAAACCCTGACGAGAACACAACACTAGACGAAGATGGCGTTACAACCATCACAATTCCAAGAAGTAGTTATACCAACATTGGATATTTTGCTATTGGTAACGGAGTCAACATTGGTGCTGTTTCTGCAACTATTGTCAATATTAGATCTCTTTCTAAAGATTTTAAACTTCTTGACATCGAAGATAATATTGCGGTACTGAAAACTAAAGATAAATTCCACGGTCTTGCGGTTGGTGATGATGTCATCGTTACTGTCGAACCAAACTCAAGTATCGCTACTCAAAGGTATGATGTAGAAACTAAGAAGTATCATACTATTCAGCTGAATAATATTGAAAGATCTACTGCGATTAATTATTCTGGTCTTTCTAGAATTTCTATTATTGGTGCTGGAACATCATTTGCGCCAAGTCAAACTTATACTGGCGTCACTGCAGAATTCTTTGGCGAAGGCAGACTTGGTGTGACTCACGGTTCGCTTAATATTACTACAGATGCCAACGGTAGAGTTGCAACTGCTGTGATTGCTGATGGCGGTGCTGGATATCAATACGGTGATGTAGTCAGTGTAGCGGTTGGCACACTTGGTGGCAATGTGCAAAGTCAGAAACCATCTTTCTTTGTTGATGCAGCTGGATTTGGTTACAATGAAACTGAATTGATCGTTGACAACTCAAATGGTATTTCTACTGGAGATATCATACAAATCACTGAAGAAAGATTAGAAGTTGTCAGTGTAACTGGAAATATCATTACAGTTATCAGAGGAGCTCAAAATACAGAAATTGTCGATCATTTAGATGACATTGCCGTAGAATTGGTCACAAAGACATATAGATTTACTAAAGACAGTGTTGTTAATTTTGGATCTAGTAATGCATATGTTGATAACTATGATCCATCTACGCAACAGCTTGATGTTTACTATGTAAATGAGGGTGACCAGATTATTGCAGATAATTCTATTTTTGTAGATGAAAGCACTCCAACCAAGCAAGCACAGATTGATAGTGTTACTGACACGTCTCTCAGATTCAGATTCCGTAAAGATGGTGAGTCTGAATGGTTTAAGAACATTAGTCTTGATATTCAAAGAACATATCGATACATCTTTGATACTAGTAGTCCTACCTTGGTTGGTAGACATCTTAAGTTCTACGAGAATGTTTATAGAACTAGAAATCTTCTTCAGGCATTTGAGTCCATCGAAAAACCTGGATTCTCTGGTTCATACACTTCTTTCCAGCTAGGTTACGGTATTCCTATTGACGGAACTAATTGGGAGCAAAAACCAGTTATTGCTGTTCCTCCTAAAATCTATTATGATGAACCCTTAAGCAAAATTAATTCGGAAGATCAATTCTTTACTCTTGTAGAAGATCCATTTGCTGGTAAGCACGCTGTATTCTATGGCTTTGAATACGAATTTGCTTATAGACTACCCAAGGCACCTCAGCAAGAAGGATTTACAAACGTTCAGTACTTTACAGATTCTCTGTATGCTATTGGTAGCATTAAGAACGTTAAAGTTATTAGTGGTGGTAAGAACTTCACATTACCCCCACAACTTCCTGGTGTCTTCTTGAATAAGAGGTTTAGAGGTGCATTTACTCCTTTAATCGAAGATGGCAAGATTACTTCGGTAAACATTATTGATACGGGACTAAACTACTCCCAACCCAAGGTTTTACTTGAGAACACTGGTGGTGGCGCTAATGCTCAGTTCCGTGTTGAGCTGACTAATCAAGGTGCTGTTGGTCGTATTGTGCCTACAGAAGAAGGTTCTGGATATGGTCCTGATACTACTGTGAGACTATATGAGTCTGACGCAAAACTATATGCTCACGGCGAGAATATTGGTAGGCTTGCCACTTTAGAGATTATTTCTTCTGGTAAAAACTTTAATAATGATCCATCATTGCTGCCACAGGTCAATCCTCCTATTGTGATGACTTTAAGAAACTTCCCTGATAGGGCATTCTTAAATGGTGAACAAATTACTCAGAGAGATGCCAATGGGAAGATGATCGCATTTGGTCGTGTTGACTATTGGATCAATGGTATGAACATTCTGCGAATTAAGCAGGTTCAGGGTAAATTTGATCAACGATATCCTCTTTATGGCGAAGCGCTTCGCAGCACAGCTGATATTCAGAAGATTTACGTTGCTAAGATTGATCCTGTTATTGGACCTACTAGCACATCGATTGGTAACTTCCAAACTGACCGTAGTAAGCTGTCTGCTGTGTCGCAGAAGATTCAAGATGGTATTTACTATCAAGATTATTCTTATGTGGTTAAATCCACCATTTCTATTAATGACTGGAGAGACTTTGTTAAGAAGTTCACTCACCCTGCAGGATTTAACCTGTTTGGTGAAGTTCTAATCGAATCTTTCGGTGATGCCGAGCAACCAGCAACTATTGACACTCCTCAGTCTGGCACTAAGGACAATGGTTTTGGTGCTGTCATTAGTATTATTGAACCTGGTGTTTTAGGAGTTACTACTAGTCATAAAGCTACGAGAATTACTCAATCTCACGTCAGAGTTGATACATTCAGACAGCAGCGTGGTCTTGGCACTCTTAACTACAGTGAGCGTAACAATGTAGAGATCGAGGTATTTGACCTTGCCGTATCTCCTGAATTCGATGGTGAGGTGCAAGTAGACGGTTCGGTTACTGGCACAAGAACCTTTACGCTGTTCAAAAAAGATATCAATGAACCGTTGGTGCCATACAAAGCACAGCAATTGCTGGTAACTCTAGATGGTGTGCTGCAGGATCCCGATACTGCATATACTGTCTCTGGTAGTACAATTACATTTGCTGAAGCTCCTCTCGGACCATTTGTTGATGCTAAGACTGGCATTAATGTTCCTGGAGTTAATTTCTACGGTAAGTCAATTAAATTCCAAGACAATATTAACAATGACCGTTATATGCTTGAGGCAAATAATATTACCTCACAGTTTGATGGTACTAGTACTAATTTCGATCTCGGTATTGAAATTGTCAATGACGACCACGTATTCATCTCTTTGGATGGTGTTCTTCAAGAACCTGGAGTCGCATACAACCTTGTGGAAGGTGGTGCAGGCGAAGTTACCTTTACAGAACCTCCTAGACAAGTTGGTAAGATCCTAGAGCTGGATATTACTGATGCAACTAACTTCTTAGTTAATGATTTTGTTGTTGGACAGACATCTGGAGCACGTGGCGAGATTGTCGCTAAACGTTACTTTGTCGATCACAGATTCCTCAATGCTGCAGATCTATTAGCTGACAACAGTACAATTCTTGCTGAAGAAGCTGTTGGAATTTTAGATGATACCAGTAAGTTTGATGGATTCACTTATCCTGGTCTAGGTAGAAACCAGTGTATCACTGATCTCAAATCTGTTCTGAAAAATATTTCTAGAGATTTGCAACTTGGTGGCAATAGTAATACTTGGGATGCTGCTAAAGAGTATTTGCTCAATCCTGCTGACCCTAACTCGGATCTTAAGCATATTGAAGGTGAAGTTGAAGCTACACTATGGGCGATGAAGTATTTTAAGGATATGTCTATCCTTACTATTCGTAATCACTTTGGTATTGGCAATCTCACTAGTCAACAACGTTTTGCTGATACGACGTTCAGTATGACACCTACAAATGCTCTTTATACAGCATCTAGCGGTGTCCTAGTCCTTACACTCCCTGGTCACGAACTGTCTTCTAGTGACAAAGTTGCAATTGCAACTGATTCACTTGTATTTACTTGCGATAAGGATAGCAATCAAACGCAGCATAGCTATCCTCGCAGTACAGATCCTGCTGCAGGTGTTATTCTGTCTATTGTATCAATTTCTGGCGATGATGTTACTATAAATGTTGGTGCTTCACCAGCTGGTGAGCAATATAGTCATTCGTTTGTAAGTTCTTCTGCAAATAGCATCGGTAAGTATAACGATGTTTACAATAAGACAAATGCTGTCGCAGACGAATTTATTGATAGCGCTAATCTATTAAATGCTAACCGTAACTTCATTGCTGAAGAAGCTGTCGCTATGATGCTTGCTGGTGGCGGAACGATTTCAGACCCTGCTTTCAATACTGCTGTATCGATTGTTTCTGCCACTGCAACAACTATTACTGTCGATGTTGGCAAATCAGATTCTATAGATGCACATACTTTCGATAGTGCACTTGCCAATTCTGTTATCACTGGTGGTAACTATACTCATACATTGCAAGAAGTTGCTGCAAATTCAATACAAGTAACTTCTGGTCCTGCTTTAACTCCGACTGATGCTACTTACGATCCAGCAACTGGTGAGTTTGTAATGACAGTTGTTGGGCACACTCTTACGACTAGCAGTACAGTTACTATTGCAGATGACGCATTTATATTCAGATGCTCGATGGATCAGAATGCTACACCGCATAGTTATCCTCGTTCTACTGACCCTGCATCTGGACAGCAATTAGCAGTCACTAGTGTTACCACTGATACATTTACGGTTAATGTTGGTGTGTCTGCTGAAGTAACTTTCACACCTACTAACGGTACCTATGATCCTCTGACTGGAATGATGATGCTGGATATCGGCACTCATACTCTTGCTCAAGGAACTAGCATCAGACTGTTGACAAATGGTATTTCATTCACCTGTGATCTGGACAATTACACAGTAGCGAAGGCATATCCTCGTGCATCTTCTCCTGGAAGTTCTGATGATTGTTGCGATGATGTTAAGGATATGCTAAAAGCTATAGCTTGGAACTTACAATATGGTGGCAACAACAAAGTCTGGGATGCTGCAGAACTCTATGTCGATAGAGATGGATATCTGAATCATATTACCCAGAAAGTACCCGAAACCCTACAAGTATTTGCAAATGTCAAAACTCTCGCTGCTGATGTCATTCGCAACAACGTTATCACACCAGCTGGTACCCACGGAGTCACTCAGGTGTTTGATAACAGCATTACTGTTGAGACAAATGAGTGTGCATCTGTAGAATCCGCTATCGGTGTTTTGGTAGATTTGGTTGGTAATGCTATCCAAACTCCTAGCACATTTGAAGCAAACGTTGCAAGAACACTACCTTTAGTTTGGCCAACTGAGTTCAGCACCTTGACTCCAACTCGTGATTTGACAATCACTATAGATGCTGCTAATCCATATTGCCAACAGGTCGAATCTGCAGTTAATGTTCTTTTCAATATTGTCACTACAACAATTTCAGAAGCTGCATTTAACAATACCAATCATTTGCTGAATGTTGCACAGGACTTCCCAAATCCCAACAGAATTCAAGTTGAGATGACTAAGAAGGACTTCCTACAGGGTGAAGATATCCAGTCTGAAGCTTCTCTTCTTACGGCAACTACTCAAAGCGTATCTTCTATCAACCCTGGTATCCAGCAAAAATTCTTCGGATTCAAGCAAGGTAAGTATTACAAACTGGATTCTATTGAGTCTCAGTTTAATGATGCTCAAACTATCTTCGATTTGGAAAGAAGTGGCGTTCCTTTCTATTCAGAAAGATCGCAAAATCTCGTTGTCATCCTGAATGGTGTTATGCAGGTCAACCGCGTAGCATATCGTGTGGAAGACAACCTTGTCGTATTTAATGAAGCTCCTGCCTTTGGTTCTGCTTGCTTCATTCTTTACTTCTATGGTTTGGACCCTGAGCGTGTTTTGATCGGTTATAATATCGAACCACCTGGCACATTTAAGAAGTTCTTTAAGTTAACTCTGGATCAACAGATTTTGCTACCTTTGGAAGGTGCTCAATGTTGGGTTTCTACAGAACCTGTAACTAACATTGTAAGAGAATATCCTTATTCGTTTGCACGGGGTAGAATTTATAAGCAAGCGTGGACTCCTGGTCAGCAGAATGTTCTTTTTGTGGAGGGTGTGACTGCACAGAAATCAAACTGGTTGAATGGTACCTTAAGTGTTACTAGAGACAGAGGATCAACTGCTCCTATTATTGAGCTGCAAATTCTAGATGTTGAAGAGCAAGTCAATGAAGACTTTAGAGAAAAACTATTCAACAGACAGGATAGAATCAAGTCTAATCTCAGTCAGGGTGACTTAATCAAAATTGATGGCGAGGCAGAGACTCGTGGTATTGTGAGAGCTGCTAGAGATGCACTGGTCACTTCTGGTTATGATTCTGATACTTCTGGTATCGTGTCTTCTTTCTTTAGAAGTTACGAATATGAAGTTGTTCTTAACGTTGGTCCTTATTCTGGACAGATTGAGGGTTTTGGCGCTCAAGCAATTGCTAAAATCGACGCTGAAGTAAGATTCCACACTTTACAATCTTCTAGAACTGAAGGTGTGGAGTTCTTACCTGGTGACGAAGTTGTTCAATATCAAGATCAGAATGATACTTCTAGTCCTGTTATTTGGAGAGCAGTTGTCAAAGCATATGCTCCTAAAGATAAGGCAATTGAATTTAGAAGTGAATATATTGATGGCACTACTCCCGTTGTTTATACAGATCCCGACGTTAACACTTTCCGTACTGGAGAAAGAATTTACGTTGAAGCTACACCTAGTACAAATGCTATCGCATTGCAGTACTTAGAACCTGGTGGTGTTAATCGTGTTGTCTTGACTAGAAGAGACAATTCTGCATACTACGAATCTTTCAGAGAATGGAAGCAAGCAAATGTTTGGAACAAAGGTGAGAATTTATTAGGTAACGGATTCGTTCCTATGAATGCCAGTGCAAATAATGAACCTGGGGAGTATGACTTTACATCTTCAATTTATGACGATCAACTAAATCCTCAGATCTCCAAAAATTATCGCGAACCTCCCGTGATGATCTTTAGATCTTCACCTGTCACAGATTCTAATGGCGATTCTTTAGGTTCTCCTACTGGTGGTGGCGCTCGTGCTACTGCAATTGTTGTTCGTGGAGAAATTGTTGATACCGAGCTTATTTCTTCTGGTTCTGGTTATAAAGTTCCTCCTCAAATCCTCTTTACTAGAGGTTACTTTGTGTTCCGTAAGGATCCTCTGAGTGTTGCCAATTTCACGACATTTGGTATTGAACCTCCGACTATTGACTCTCCTGTCGGTGTTCAAAGCTTCTTGCAAACCATCTTCAAAGGTGGCGATCGCACCCGTTGGACTCTGTTCAACTCCTACGCTCCTGCTGGTGATAACCTTGTATTTGGTAATGCTGGTGCACCGATCTATCAAGTTAAAAAATACTATGATGGTCGAGTAATTATTCAGAAAATTCTGGATCTTACTAATAAGATGCATCCTCAGCCTGAGATCTACATCAATCTGGCACCAGAAGATGTTCGTTGCTATTGGAAGGAAACTACAGTTCTGCAGTCTCAGATGACTGGTGGTGTACAAGGAATCTCTTGTGCACTTACTAAGTACAAGAAAACTGAGACTAAAGTTCAATATAATGCTGGTGTTATTGAAAAGAGAGCTTTCAATAATCCTAATCTGATTGGTTTTGACACTTACAACACGGGTTCTCTTGGACTGACTATCGGTTCGTTGGAGTCTATGAAGTTTGAAATTCAACCCCAATCTAATAATTCTATCGGACAGAATGGTTACTATACCGATTCTGCTGGTAGGCAGATTAATTATGTAATGGGTGATATGAACCTTGACTTCTGGTCTAATTTGTATCCAAACCTTACGATTGGCGATTTCGAGAATCCCGATATCCTCAATTCTCAGGTATATGCTGAGGGAGATCAAAACTACTTCCGTTATCAGCAAGGTTCCGAAATACATTTCAGAACTACCAGCAAAGCTATGATTCTTGATAATACCTTTGGGGATGATGTTCTGTTAGTAAACAGTACGAAAGGATTCCCTGCATCTGGCGGTAAGTTAATTATTGCCGATGTAGCTGCGGATAAGAGAGAAGAAATGACTTACACTTCTTCCACATCGGATAGATTCTTAGGAGTCCAAAGATTGAATCCTTTGAGCACAGTGGAAGAAGGTTCCAGATTTGCCGCTATGACTAACACCAAACTTACGCAATATGTGAGTCTATCTAACGGTGGTACTGGATTGAGTTACAATGGAGGATTTATTTCCGATGTTCAATATTACTTATTCTATGGCGGTAACGTTGGTAGCAATAGAATAATCCACTGGACTTTCAGTACAGCTAATGAGATTCAATCTTTCCAGAATCACAACACTATTACTGTTGAATATATACGAGGTACTGGATCTAATGGCGGTGAATATCCAGGGCAAGATTTAGAACTATGGTTCTGGTCTGCAAATACAAATTATGTAAAAGCAGGAAATGTTTGGTCCTCTGGTGATGCTGCTGGGGGAGATTGGAGCACAACTACATTGAATATCCCTGCTACTATCCAAACAGAAATTAATAATGGCAACGCATACCGAATGTACTTCCAGCAACTTAGTATTCAAGCAGGTGGTGCTGACTACTTCGGTCTCAGAACTTGGTGGCTTGATGACACTGACGGCGAACCCACATATCCAAAGGGAACAGTCGTGATGTCTGCGAATAAACTATAATTAAAGTCACTAAATATAAATAACCACGGATCCAGTCTCAGTATACGAAAATCCAATGTCTGCAATTATCACTGATCTTTTTAGAATTCATAATGCACAGCAGTTCGTTGAGGCGCTGGCGGAACCCGACACTGCTTCCCCCTCAGAGGAAACAGCAGCTGAGTCTGGCACCCAACGTACTCGACTATACTTCTTTATTGGACGCCCCCAAGAATGGCGTGCATATTTAGAACTATATGCTATCAATAACACTTTCCAGGAAGGCGAGATCGTCTACCAAGGTAGTTCTTACCCTGGTGGCGCTACCGTTTACGGCACGGTCGAAAAAGTGTTTCCCAATTCAGTCCTTCTCTCTGGCGTCAATGGCGCTTCGGGACAGAACTCCAACTTTGTTGCTGGAGTCGCTGTAACAGGTAATACTTCTGGTGCTACTGGTAAAGCTGGTGTATGGAGAACTGGTACAGAGAACACTCCTACACAACCTTTCGACTCGCAAGAAGAAAAGTTTGAGATCTTCGATGATATGATCTCACTCAAGCGTGTGAAAAAAGATGACGTGACCTTTGTGGTCAAGCGTTATAATTTCGGCGCTAACACTGTGTACGATATGTACAAGCCTGATTATAGCAGTGCTAAAACTTCTGCTACAGGTTCATCTTCATTGTTTGCTGCCACATTCTATGTGATGAACAGCAGCTATGAGGTTTTCAAATGCATCTACAACGGTCAGACCCCTACCGATCCTAACGGTGTTGTTTCTGTAACAGAACCAACTAAAGTTCAGTCAATCTCTGGTATTTTCATCGAACCTGAAGATGCTGGCAACCCTGGATTCCGTACGGATGGTAAGCGTCCATACGTTTGGAAGTATATGTACACCATCCCTACCGATAGTGTGCTGAAGTTCCTCTCCACTGACTTCCTTCCTATTGTGGAAGAAACTGCAGTTATTACTTCTGCTGTTGATGGTGCTATCGATAATATTCTTATTACTGATTCTGGTACCAACTATGACCCTGGTACCTACTATGCTCCTATTCAAGGTAATGGTAGTGCTGGTATTGCTAAACTAGTTGTTGATTCAGGTGCTATTGTCGAAGCAAGTCTTCAAGCTTCTGGTACAGGATACACATACGCTTCAATTAATTTGAGCGATGTCTATAGCGATGCTGCTCTCACAACCCCCTCTAACATCGACGCTAACACCGATGCTACTGGTGGTGCCCTGGAAGTGATTATCCCCCCTCAAGGTGGACACGGAAAGGATCCTGTAGAGGAATTGGGTGGTAAGCGTGTGATGATTAACACTCGCTTGACCTACGATGAAGGCGAAGGCGACTTCCCAACTGATAACGACTTCCGTCGTATCGGTTTGCTGCGCGACCCATATAACTACAACTCTACCGATTTCGCTACTGCTGACAACCTGAGTGCAACTCCTGCACTTAAGCTGCAGAACCCATCTGGCGATTTCTTCGTTGACGAAGAAATTTCACAAACTTATACCGATGGCAATGGCGATACAGTTGTTGCTAAAGCAACTGTAGTTTCTTGGAAGGGTACTGTTGACGGCGTAACCTACAACATCGTTAAGTACTTCCAGTCTCCTGACCGTCACACACATAACGGCGTTGTGTATGATTTCAGCAATGGTGCTGATACAGTTTCTGGCGGAACTTCGCTTTCTACTGCTACGGTAAATAGTACATATAATACTCCTGGTGGTCAGACTGACGGCGGTGTTATCTTTGCTTCTGGTCTCGCTAATCCCGAAATCGAAGGCAACTCTGGTGACATCATCTATATTGAGAACCGTCGTGCAATTTCTCGTGCTTCTGACCAGATTGAAGACATTAAACTCGTTGTTGAGTTCTAATTAAAAGAGACCTAAGAGATGCCACAAAACACTAACCTGAATAGATCCCCGTATTTTGACGATTTTGATACGGGGAAAAACTTCTATAGGATTCTGTTCAGACCTGGTTACTCAATCCAAGCGAGAGAGTTAACTCAGCTGCAGTCTATGCTGCAGGATCAGGTCGAACAAGTCGGCAATAGTATGTTCAAACAGGGTCAAATGGTGATCCCTGGCGAAGTCTCGTATTCTAATACGTATGACTATGTTAAGTTAAGTAGCGTCTCTCAGGTTGCACAAAACGTAAATGGCGAAATTAATTTCGTCAAATACAATATTTCTCAGCTGGTCGGCAAGATTCTTGTCGGTCAGACTTCTGGTGTTAAGGCATTTGTTGATAATCACGCTTTAGAAACTACAACAGACGCTGATACTATTTTTGTTAAGTATGTCAGTTCAGGTTCTGATAATACTGACGTTAGGTTTAGACAGGGCGAATCTCTCAAATTAGAAACTCCTACAACGGATAACGATCCGACTCTAGTTGTAGGTACAGATGGAATCAAACCAGCAGATACTACTGCTATGGGTTTTGGTTCTGCTGTAAACGTTCAGAAAGGCATTTACTTTATTAATGGACATTTTGTCCAGAACGAATCTCAAACTCTTATTCTAGAGAAATACAGTGCTATTTCTTCTTATAAGATTGGTTGGGATATTACAGAATCAATTGTCACTCCAGAAGACGATCCTTCGCTGAAGGATAACGCTCAGGGTTACTCTAACTATTCTGCACCTGGAGCTCATAGACTGAAGATTACTTTGAATCTTCAAAAGTTTGCTGTTGACGCTCCATCAAATAAAAACTTTGTTCAGCTTGTCTTCCTGGAAGAAGGTAAAATCCAGAGACAAATTACTCAAACTTCACCTAGTCAGATTGAAGAGATTCTGGCACGTAGAACTTATGACGAGTCTGGCGATTATATCGTAAAGAATTTTATTGCCGACCTTAAAGAATATTACAACGCTGATGGATCTGGTTACTATGATGTCAATTCATCAACTGGTCTAGTCAACGGTTTATCTGAACTGGCAGCTGATGGAAAGTTTATTGTTGGCATCGGTCCTGGTAAAGCTTATGTTCGTGGTTACGAAGTAGAAAGTACAGATACTAAGTATCTCGAATTAGATAAAGCAAAAGATACTCAGAGTAGAGAAAATACCAGACTATATTCCACACCTTTGCCTACAGTTGGTATACGTGGAGTTCACGGTTCTGTTCCTATTAGTGCTACTTCTGATGGAGAATCTACACCATTTAAGAAAGCTAATTTTTATAGAAAATTTATTGATTCTTATCTTGGCGATAATGGTTCCAAAAACAGTCAAGATACAGGCATTTTTGTTGCTAGCGATCTAAGAGGAACAACTTATAATACCGATGCTGCAACTATGACAGTATGGGTATATCCTGGTGTCGATCCTGTCAATGGTGAGCCTATTGACCTTGCAACTAATACTACAGATATTGTTTACACCGACTTGAAGGTTGGCACTTCAGCATCTGTGTTCCACTTTAATGGCACCTCTTATGATGAGATTAAAGTTGTTGCCGCAAGATTTAATCAAAAATACAATACGGATAGAGATAGAAACGTTCCTTGGAGCGAAGATAGTGCTACTGGTGGTATGAATGAATCTGGTTCGGAGCACGTTGTGCACGAACTGATTCTAAGAGGTCCTATTGCAACTCTATACAGCATTCATCAATCTTACCAAGCACACGGTCCTGTAAAGCTGGGAGGTTCTGGTGGTGGCGCTAGTAATGGTATCTCTCTATATGGTAACAATACTGGTGCAACTTATTATGGTATGGTTCTAGACTATACTCTTCCAGTGCACCCTATCATTGGTAGAGCTATTGCAAGAGACTTCAAATTCCAAACAGTTCCTGTTGGATTTGATAAAACTCGTGGCGTTGTTGCTTCTAGTAATCAGCAAGACTCTACATTCACATTCAGTTATACCAACCCCATTCTTTTCACCAAGATTGTTTTAACTGGTATCCACGCATTTGAAACTGGTTCTAATATCCAGGGTTCTATCTCTGGTGCCACTGCTGTTATCGAAGGTGGGTTGTCGGTTGGGCAAAATGATCCCGAGAATGCAACTTTATCTCATTCTAATACAATTGTACTATCGAATGTTATTGGAGAGTTTGAAGAGGGAGAAGAAATTTTTGATATGGATGACAGTGCCAAAGCTGCTGTCATTGCTGTAGAAGGTCGTATTAGTCACTTCACTGTTCCTTATGGTGGTGAAAATTATTCTGATCAGATGGAGTTGAAAATTGGTCAGAGACAATATCGCGGTAACTACACTACTGTTAGAAGAGAGACTGCTGTTGACGGCATCGATGGTCAGCAGGATTATGTCCACTCTGTTACTTTCACCGAATTAGGTAGGAGAGAGATTTCTGATAAATTCCTCAGTCCTCCAATTGTTGAAGTTATTGATGTTGGTGGTGTACACAGTGCTAGCGATCCAGATGCTTATGTAAAAGCATTCCTTTATAAGAATGTCATTCAAACGTTTGGTACGGAAGATCTTCGTTCCGTTGGAATGACACACGGTAATAGTTCTAGAACGTTCTCTGCAGATATTCAGTATGCAGATACCGATTATACAGAATTTAAAACTATCACCAACAACCTACAGTATTCTGGCAGAACAGATTGCGACTTTATTGAAGCTACTAACTATAGTGCACGTCCTGCAGATGAACTTAAAGAAGATGATTTAATTCAAATCACTGCTGATGGTGTTACGTATCGTTATGAAGTTGCGTATGCTTGCAATGCTACTACCGATACAGTTGCCAGAATTTATTTAAAACAGCGTCTCTTAGCTAACTTCGATTCTAATACTGTTTCTAAGATTCGTGCAAAAATTGAAAATTCTGGAAAATCAAGTCTAGTTCTTCCTCTGCCAAACAGTAAAATTTATTCGATTCTTTCGGATGATGCAAATACTGAGATTACTTATTTCTCAAGAAAGCAATTTATTGAATCAGTTACTGTTGATGGTACCACAAACGAAATTACTATTGCTGCACAGCTTGACTTTGGTCAACAGCAATTTGCTCCATTTAATCAAAGCGATTATGTAATGGAGATCTATACTGCTGGTGCTACTACTACAAGATATGGCGGTGCTACTGGTGATCTAGTGAGAGAAGGAGATATTCTCTATATTGATCGTTCGATGATCTCGATCACTAGTGGTTCTGAGGGAAATACTGCTGGCACTATTGCCATCAAGCTTCCACCCGATTACTTCTATCAAGCAGGTGCTCTGAATCTGGCAGATATGAAGTTGAAAATCAGTTGTACTATTGAGACTGCAAACGCAAAACCAAAACTAAAAACATCTGTCAAGAAGAAAAGAATTTCTATTGCTTCGGATATCGATAACGATATTATCCCAATTAGAGGCGATGATTACGACAATCCAACTGGTCAGGTCAAGTCTTTCTCCGATGTATACAAGTTGCGTTATGTCTATGAAGGGCAAGCTGGTATTGCACCGTCTGTTGATGAAGATGGAACTATTCTAGGTAACAGTGGAATTGATATTACAGATTACTTCTTATTCGATGATGGTCAAAGAGATTCTTTGTATGACACATCTGCATTAATTAGAAAACCTGGTTTCAGAACTCCTACTGGTACCCTAGTTATTGGATTTGATTATTTCAAGCATTCGGAAGGAGACTTCTTTGCAGTTGATTCTTATCTCCACGAGAACGGTGTTTCATATTCTGAAGTTCCCAAATTTACTTCTAATGTATATGGCAGCAAGTCTTTAGCAGATGTAATTGACTTCCGTCCTTTGGTTGGTACATCAGCATTTATTCCTGGTTATCTGAATGCCAGTGTGATGGATCCATCATCCAATGTTTCTGAAGTGTTTACAAGTGGTGGTGTTACTGCAGCACTTCCTGCTGACACACAAAGCTCTGCCAGTATTCCATACACCTTTGCTTGTCAGTATGAATACTACGTTGACAGAATTGATACTATTTACTTGAAGAAAGACGGTAACTTTATTGTTAAAAAAGGTGCTGGTTCTAACGATCCTCAGTCTGCACAAACAATTGACGAAGCTATTAAGATCTTCAAGATTTACATTCCTGCGTTTACTGAAAATCTCAGAAAAATCAAAGTTTTCCCTGTGGAAAACAAGCGTTTTACAATGCGCGATATCTCCAAATTGGAGAAGAGAATCGAACGTGTCGAGAGATATACAATGCTGTCTATCTTAGAACAGTCAGCTCTTAACACTCAAATTAAGGATGGTCAAACTGGTCTTGATAGATTTAAGTCTGGTTTTGCTGTCGATAACTTCGAGAACTTCAATCTCTCTAATATCAACAGCGTTGATTATAAGTGCGCTCTTGATCTCACTCGTGGTTCGATGCGTCCCGAGTCTAAAGAGACTAGTGTTACTTTGCTTGAGCACGATCCAAATCCAACTTCTAGACTTTTGTCTGGTTATGTGGTCAATAAAGGTATGGTTACTCTACCATTCACCACAAAAGTTCTCGCTCAAAACAACTTTGCGACAGAAACTATTCCTGTCAATCCTTTCCTTATCTTTGCCTTTAAGGGAACTGCAGCTCTTTCTCCTAATGTCGATCCGTGGTTCGATGAGTATAGTCTGCCATCTTTGAATAATAACGACAACCAGACATTAGATCCTCTGGAAGTTTATACCGATGGAGATGTTGCCCTATCTCAAATTCACGATGTTAGTAAGATCTCTATTCTTGGTAACGATTCCGAGTTTAGCAATGTCAATTCTCTAAGCTCTGATGCTCCTCAAACTGCAGAAGCTGAAGTTATTCAGTCTAAGATTACCAGTTCTTCTAATCTGGCATCTCAGAATACAGAGCTTCCTTTACAGCAAAGCAGTACTTCCATCGGAGAAAAAGTTCTTTCTACTTCATTCACTCTGTATGTGAAAGAGCAATATGTTGAGTTCCATCTTCGTAAGATGAAACCTAATACTAGATTGCATACTTTCTTGGATAATATCAATATCGGTGGGTATGTGGTACCAGATCGTAACTATTCTGGCATTCCTGGATCTTCCCTCAGGTCTTGGGGAGACAATATAGTAACAGATGATGCTGGAAATGCTTCTGGTATTATTCTAATTCCTTCAGGTAGAAAACCATCCTTAGGCACTTTCCACGAAGAAAACATCGAAGACTTGACTTTTGATGAGTCTGTTGGGCTTAAATTCCCTCTGGGCGTTAAGAAGATTAAGTTTACGAGCAGCAGCACTAACGGACATCATCCTCAATCATTTGCCAATGTTTCTTTCTTCGCAACTGCAATTAAAGAAACTGCTCCTAATGATATCATCGCTGTTGAAAATCTTAGCGATGATGAGAAAACAGATGGTACACAGTACACAGAGAATATCCTCAACCCAGAGGTTTCTGTTGTTGACCCACTAGCACAAACTTTCCGTGTTGAAAGCTTTAATGGTGGCGTATTTGCATCTTCTGTAAATATGTACTTCTCGGAAAAAGATCCCATCTTGCCAATTTCGGTGAAGTTAGTTGATACTATTGCTGGTAGACCTTCTAAAAATGTCATACCTGGTTCTGAAGTTGTAATAGATCCTAACACCTATCTTCGTGTTATTTGTAGTGGTGGACACACTCTCATTAAAAATGAGATCATCGAAGGCGATACTTCTAACGCACAAGGTCCTTTAATCAAAGTTCTGGATTCTCAGAATACTCCTGTTCCTGAAGTCAATGGCAACTTCAATCTGGCAACTACTCAAGTTTATACTTTAATCTTGGGAGACCACAACAAAGAGAGTTTCATAGCTGGCGAACCTCTGGTTATCACTTCACTGACTGTTGCTAATAACAGCAGATCTGGTGACGAGATTGTATCTGTGGAAATCGTTCAGGATTCTGGATACATCTCTCGTATTATTATGGACGATCTTGGAGATGGGTATGCAGGTTCGACAACTGTCACAATTGAATCTCCTCAATTGCCTGGTGGCGTTACAGCTACTGCAGTTCCTAGTGTCACAGATCAAAAGATCTATGAAATTAATCCTACTTTAGGTGGTACCGAGTATACAATTCCTCCAAGTGTATTGATTGTTAGTACTAATGCCACACAGCTGGCATCTGCTACAGCAATTATTAAGTATAACAAACCTGCAGTTAGGATGGGTGTTGCTACAGATAGCAAGGCACTTATTCCTACAGAGTTCCATTTCGATTACCCGATATATCTAGAAAATGACCGTGAGTATGCTCTTCTCATCGAAACAAATAGCACTCAGTACCAAACATTCATTTCTCGCCTCGGTGAGACTGAAATTAACAGTAACTCTACAGTTACTACTCAGCCTTTGCTTGGTTCGCTGTTTAAATCTCAGAATAGCACTCTTTGGACCGCGAACCAATACGAAGACCTGAAGTTTGATATCTTTAGAGCACAGTTTGATATTACTAAGATTGGTGTTGTTCGTCTCGTCAATGATGATATGGGATATGACAACCTTCCACCAAGTCCTGTCAGAACTGATGCTGATGGTTCTGGTACTACTTCGAGTCAGCTGTTTGGTGCCAATACTAAGGTTATCAAAATTGACCATAAAAACCACGGTCTTAATCCTGGATCCTTTGTTGCTCTGAAGAATGTTGGTGGTGTCGGTGGTTATTCGACTACTACTTTAAACAATCAAATCTTACCTGTTATTAATGCTGGTATCGATTTCTATACTGTGGAGATGCCTACTGTTGCAGGCGGTAATGGTACTGGTGGTGGTAATATTGGTGTTGCTCTTGGGCAAATTAAGTATGAGAAAGCAGTCATTAAAATTGATGCTATTGATTACCCTGAAACGACACTCTCAACTATGGTTGAGACTACTAAGATCAAACCTATCGATAGCAGAGAAACTATCGTTGACTATGAGATTGAAAAACCAGTTGATATTATTCTCAATAAAGAATACTACTTCCCAACGCAAAGAGTTATCGCTTCTAAGCTGAACGAGAAGATATATTCTGATCGTATGAACGATAAGAGATCAATGACCGTTAGTGCTACACTTTCTACCACTAATCCAAATCTTTCTCCTATTATAAACCTCAAGAATCCAAAGGCAATTCTCACCACCAACCGTGCTGAGTCTCCGAATGGTACTGAAGATAGATACGGGAAGAAAGTTCAGCAGGTTGAAGTTTATAAGACAGTTGTTATGAGACTAACGGATAATGCAGCTTCTCCTGCAACTCTTGGTTCTGCTCAAACGTTTGAAGTTACTTCTGGCGAAGGACAAGTTATTACTGGTAAGACATCTGGCACTAAGGGTGTTCTGTCTTACTGGGATGCATCTTCTCCTGGTGAGATGTATGTGAGAATTACCGAAGGTGATGGTTTCATTATTGGTGAAGAACCTGAATTCAGTGGTTCATCTTCTTATAATAAAGAGTGGAACTTTGATGGCAGTACCACTAATCCTGTGAGTGGTGCAGCTACAGGGTTTACTTTACCTCTAAAAATTGCTGGAGATCTTTCTCTCGCACAATTCGATATTGATCCTGGAAGTAACGTTGCGTTAGATGATGATTCTAAGACTGCCGTTGCTAATCGTTGGAACCAAGAAAACTATCGTTTGATCTTCTCTTCTAACAATTCATTGTTTGTTGCTGGAGATTTAATCGGTTCTGGTGATAGCACTACTGGACTGTACGAAGCTGGTTTTGATGTTATCAATAAGAGTTTCAATGTTCCTCAGGAAATTAAAACTGTATACGAAGCTTATGGTTTCTTATACACACCTGAAAGACTTAAGAATTCTTCTAACGTCGCAAATTATGTCACTAAAGAAATTTCGCTAGATAATCCTGGTAGTGGTATTACAGTCAAACTGACTGCTGCTCTACAAGAAATAGACGACATTTCGTTGATGTATAAAACTAAGAGAGCGTCACAACAGGTGTTCTTTAAAGAAATCAACTGGACATACTTTAACACCACTGGTGTTCCTGACAAGACTGTTTCGCCTTCCACAGGTACAAACTTCTCGCCAATTACTGAATCCGAAGAAGACTTCAAAGAATACTCATTTACTATTGGTGGATTGAAAGATTTTAATTCTTTCGCTATCAAAGTTGTATTGAAGTCACGCAATCCATCTATGCCCCCTAGAATTAGGGACCTTAGAGCAATTGCAACTTATTAATGCCTAGTACAATACTTGCTGAAATGTGGGCTAAAAATTACAACTACCATAAGGTAAAGGGTCACGATGATCTCCATCGTGACGAATCGGGAGCGATTATCAATCACGATAAAAGCTCCTTTGAGGCATACAAGCGTTCAAAAATGCTTGCCGAAAGAAATATTAGTTATGCAGATGAAATTGATAATTTAAAGAAAGATGTTTCCGACATCAAATCTCTTTTAAAGGAACTTATTTCCAAACTATAAATACTCACATAAGGATCTGTTTAAACAATGGCGCTTACACGAATCAGGAGAACTGGTTTAAATGATGGGCTAGTCAGTGACGCCAAACTGGATAGTGGTGTAGGCACCCAAGCGGTGACAACTTCCACTATCAGAAATGGCGCTGTTACTACCCTGAAGTTAGCAGATAACTCCATCACCACAGAAAAACTCAGTACCTCTGTAGGGCTTGAGGCAATTGACACTTCGGTGCTTAGAGACGGATCAGTTACTCCACCTAAGATCGATACCACTAGCACATTTAATTTTAACTCTGCTACTGTCGCAACTTCTCTAAACGTTACTGGTAAAGTTTCTAGAGATGATGCAGTTGGAGTTGACGTTTCTGGTTCCGATATTACCATTGCAGGTGGTGCTGGTACTGGATCTGCTACTGGTGGTTACATCAGACTCAAGACATCCAAAGCTAGCGGAACTAGTGGATCCTCTGCTAACAATCTTACAGATGCCATTGTTGTTACTGGAGAAGGTAAGGTAGGCATTGGAGTTGGTTCTCCTACAGAAGATCTCGAAGTTGCAAACAACGTTGTAATCAACGGAGAACTAACTGTTCTTGGCGGCACTACGACAGTTTCCACAACCAACACTGTGATTGGTGATAAACTGATCGAACTTGGCAATGGTGTTGTTGGTTCTCCAGCTGGAGACAGTGGTATTGTATTTGAGCGTGGTAGTGAAGACAATGCATTCATCGGTTATGATGAATCAGAAGATAAATTTGCAATTGGAACTGGTAGCTTTACTGGTACAACTTCTGGCGATCTCGGTATTACCAGAGGAACTTTAATTGCTGATTTAGAAGCAGCTTCTATCGCAGTTGCTGGTGTTGGTTCTTCAGTTACTTTCGATGGTGCAGTAGTCACTATTGAACCAACTGGATCTAATGTTCCTTTGCTGAAGGTTGATCCCACTAACAATAAGATGGGTATCGGTCAAGAGCCCAACAATGCTCTTGCGCAAATCTTGCAAGTTCAGGGTACTGTCGGTGCTACTGCATTTATCGGTGATGGTAACGGTCTGACTAACCTGTCTGGTTTTACTGGAGCAGGCGATGGTACGGAATCCATTCCTGGTATGTCATTCTTCCAAGATCAGGATAATGGTTTCTATAGACCATCTTCCGATCAAATGGGATTGTGTCTTGGTGGTGCTGAGAAAATTCTTTATAATGATCAGGGAGATTCACTAGTCTTAACTCGTGATATTCACGGTCAAGACTGCGGACAAGTTGTTACAGCAACTATTCAAGCAGCCGTTATTGATACATTCACAATTGCCGATTACTACAGCGGCAAGTATGTTGTTCAGGTTGTATCTGGTGCTTACGTTCAGGTCAAAGAAGTCCTGATTATGCACGATGGTACTGACATTTTCATCGAAGAATATGCCACTATGACTTCTGGTGGTCTTAATGAAGGTGCACTAGGTACTATTACTGCACAGTATAATGGAGCAAACATCGAAGTTATATTCACTCCGTCATACGCTACTAATACTGTCAAGTACTTCAGATCACTCATCAGATCCTGATATAAATAAACCCAGATACTAGTTGCCCTATCACAAATGACTGTCAGAAACGTAGCGAAAAATTATACGTTTGAGCAACAGCGCCTTGAGATTAATGACATTGGCGCTGACAATGGTGATTTTTCTGGCAAGGTCATTGGCCAAGCTGTGGTAAATAACCTTATTGCTCAAACAATTACTGATTGCTTACTTGAATTAGATACAGAGTTGGGACCTATCGCCTCTATCACTGGCGAAATTCCTGCTAACGATAAAGATAACGTGGTGGAAGCAGTTAATTATATCACTGATACTATCATTAAATCGTTATCCCAGTTAACTACTGTGGATAAAACTAGTATTGTTAATGCTGTTAATGAACTAGATCAAGATGTAGGCGACTTGACATCTCTGTCTGCTAACATTGTAGACCATTCAAGCTTAGTTGCTGCTCTCAACGAAACAAAAGATGTCATTGTTGGTGTTCTTTCTAACTTAAGTACAGTTTCCAAATCCAGTATCGTTGCTGCGATTAATGAAATTAAAGATACTACTATCGGAAACTTAAACAACCTCACTACACAAAATAAAGCAAACCTTATTAATGCTATTAACGAATTGCAAATTGAGGTAAACACTCTTGCTGCTCAGGTTGGTGTATCTGTGGAAGCAGGTCTCGACGCTACTGCTCTCGCTATCGCTTTAGGTTAATAAAAAATGGCAAATAAATTCCTATCCACTTCTAAAACGGGCGTTGGTGTTTCCGACACTAGTATCTACGCAGTAGAACTGCAAGGTACTCAGGTTGAAAAACAGAGCGTGTTAATTGGATGCAACTTATCCAATACCACACAGACAGCTGTTATCGCTGCTGTAAAGGTCAGTCGATATCCAGCATATTCTATCGATCCGCAGTATCCTAAAGATGATGTATTCATCGTAAAGAATGTTCCAATTCCTGCAGGATCATCATTTGAAATTATGCAGGGTCAAAAGATTATTCTGGAATATAATCCAGATGGATATAGACTATCGACACCTAATGTAAGCGATACATTAGCAGCTAATATGACTAGTGCCAGTGTCGTATCTTTAACTGTTACAGATAACACTGGTCCTAAGTTTAACGCTCAAGACTATATCAAGATCAATAACGAAATTATGCAGATCACCTCCCTTCAGGGTACAGGTGACGAAATACTTAACGTAGACAGAGCGCAAGCAAACTCTACTCCTACTACTCATACTAGTGGAGATTCTGTTCAAAAAATTGATGTTGGGTTGGGTGATGAAATCATAGTTACTTGTGATACTAATTCAGCTCTAGATTGCATTTCTAGTATTATGGAGGTCTCAGTCTAATGGCATATCTTGGATTAAATCCCGAAGCATATGTTTCTAAAATTAAGGAGCTCCAAGATATTTCGTCGTCATTTAACGGCGTTGATGTAAATTTTCCGCTTCGTACTACCAACGGTGATATAGTCACTGTTTCTCAATCAATGCAACTCACCGTTAGTTTAAACGGTGTTCTGCAACAACCCAATACTGCTAGTGCTTCTGGTGGTCCTGGATCTTTTTGGGTTCAGGGAGATCAACTTTATTTCTCAGAAGCTCCTAGTACTGGAGATGTTTTCTTCGGTCACGTTCAAAATTCAGTTGTTAACAATATGGATCGTTCGGAGATTTTCTCCGAATCGTTTGTTGCTAACGGAATTGACGTTGACTTTACAATGTCAAAATCTCCACCAAATGTTCACGCAATTTTGGTGACTATTGATGGTCTGGTGCAGCATAAAGATGCATACACTCTGACTAGTCAAAACCTAATTCTTCGTTTAGATGATGCTCCTAGTATTAACTCGGTTATTGAAGTTACTCACATTGGGTTCTCTTCATCTCTGGTTGGACCCACTAGTGCTGTTAGTTCTTTCTACGGAAGATCTGGTGCTGTCGAACTTCTCAATACGGATGACGTAAATGTTAGAGACGTTGACTGTTACGGTTCTATTGGCGTCGGTAATTTTAGTCCTAGCTTTAAGGTTGATATCGACGGTGGTTCTGGGACTTCTAATTGCCTCAGGGTACAGGCACAGTCTTTGCCAACGATTACTTTAGAATCTTCCAACACAGGTGGTACTACAAAGTTCATCCAAAATGGTGATGACTTCCATATGTTCGCCACAGCTGGTGGTGTTACTACTGATATCTTTGTAGCAACTCAAGGATATATTACAACTGAGAATTCTATTGGTAGTCCTGCTGATAGAACTACTGTTAACATTGCAGGTGATTCATCTGGTGTAACTAAAGCACTGAATGATAATACTACTGCAATTGCTACAACGGCATTTGTCCGTCAGGAAGTTGCTGATTTGGTTGGGTCGTCACCAGGCGCACTCGATACATTACAAGAATTGAGTACAGCATTAGGGGATGACCCTAATTTTTCTGTCACCATTAACAATGCTATCTCATTGAAAGCAGATGCTACTAATGGTACTACTAACTTACAAACCTTAAATAACGCAACTATTAATGGGGTTAGCATTCAAGCTGATCCTGGTGGTCCTACTCCCAATAGGATTCGTCTTGGAAACGTTATTTACCCTGCTACCCAAACTGCTGATATTGGTTATAACCTCGTGGTTGTTAGCAGCAATATTGATGGGACTGTAAATATGGAATTCAGCGACCGCAATGAAATGCGGGACATCTGGTTGTTCAGCTAAATATCAAGGAGGATACAATATACAATGGCTCTTTCAAGAGGAAAATTATCAGGCACTGGAGGGAAGAACATTCAGTTCGTTCCCACAGGCACTCCTGGTACGGTTTACGTAAACCCTGCAGCTACAAAGACATATTTCAAGGGTTTTGTTGTTTTTAATGGCAACACTACTACTGAAACTATTAACTTGTATCTCGCTGAAGATAACGTAGGTGCACTCGATACTATCGATGCTGCAACTAAGCCACAGCAGTTTGTTAGACAAGAGTTAAGTTCTGGTGAAACGTTTTACGTTGAACTAAACTATCCCATCGTTCTCGAAGACGCGAATGATGCAATTTATGGTCTGACTGACACAGCAAACAAAGTTACAATCATTCTAATTGGCGATAAGGAGTCATAAATGCCTTTTCGCATCGGCAGTTTAAAAACTCAAAATTACGAAAGTCGGTTGGATGACTTGACCGATGAAGGACATTTGCGTCCTTTCTATGACACTACTAAAATTCGCAAGACTCCTTTTGAGGCAGCAAGAATTGTTCGTGTGACTCCTCAAGATGGATCCGCAGCTTTTAACTGGAACTTAGATACTCAAGGATCTTTAGTTTTAAACATAGGAGAGTATCAATTAGAAACAGTTGTTTCTGATGATGCTATGTTTACAGTGCAATTCGTAATGTGGGGAGCTGGTGGAGCTGGCGGTAAAAACACTGGCGGCATTGGTGGCGGTGCTGGATATACAGCTGGCGGTTTGAGACTGCTCTCAACTCAACTGTATCACATTTGTGTTGGTGGTGGTGGGGATTCTAGATCATCTGCATCAGTCACTACTGGCGGCGAATGTGGAGGTGCCTTAGGAGGTCTTTTGGGTAATGAATATGGTGGATGTGGTGGAGGATTCACAGGAATCTTCCGTGATTCTGCTGTTCAATCAAACGCACTTTTGATTGCAGCTGGTGGCGGGGGCGGTGGTGCCGATCAACGTGGTGGAGCAGGCGGTTCTTCCAACGGTCAAATCGGTCAACTGTTCGATCAAAGAGGCGGTGGTGGAGGTTCCCAAACTGAGGGAGGTTTCGCTGGTTTTACTGATTCAGTTTCTGGTTCTGGATTATCAGGTGGCAGAGCAGGATCTCTGTTGACATATCCAGGCGGTGGCGGCGGTGGCGGTTACTACGGTGGCGGTGGCGGCGGTAGTGGCGACGTTAATGGTCACGGTGGTGGTGGCGGAGCTGGTTTCATAGATCAGACTCGTATCATTGCTGGATCATATTCTGCTGGTTCAAATGAAGTCCCTGGTAATGATGCAGATCCCAATAGAGGAGTTGCTGGGCAGGGTGGTATACCCAATCAGTCTGGGACAGACGGTAAATTCGCCATCATTGGCACCTAACATAAATATTTTTTAAAGACAGATGGCGTACTTAGGAGTCACACCCAAAATTGGTAACATCCGTAAATTGGATGACGTTGCTGCACAGTTTAATGGTGTGGCGGTTACTTTCAATATGCGTGTTGGTGGGCAAGTAATTTTTCCTGGTTCGCCTCTGCAAATCCTCATCTCACTTGGTGGTGTGATGCAGGAAGCAAATGTTTCTTATCAGATCAATAACGATCAGATTACATTTTCAGATCCTCCGAACCCTGGTATTGATTTCTTTGGTCTTGTCATTGGTGATACCATCGATGTTGGAGAGCCTTCAGATAATACAATTAATGCGGTTAAATTAAACCAAGGTGCCACCTTTACGATGGGTGGTTTGAATGTTAATGGTCCTATTGCTATTGATAGTTCTACCTTAGTTGTAGACGAAATCAATCACCTAGTTGGTATTGGTACTGCATCTCCTTCTAATAGATTATCAGTATCTGCTGGTGATATCGAGCTTGATCCCTCCAACAATTTAACTTGGGGTACTGGTATTAACAGATCTCAAATTACAGGTGCAGATCAAAACCTCGTATTGAAATCTAATATTGCGGATTTGAATGGATCTATTCAATTGAATGGTTCGTCAGTGGTTATGAATAACACTCTGACTATTGCTCAAAACAGTAGCACTACAAATATTGTAGGGTCTGGAAATATAATGCAATTCAGTAATGCTGGGAACACAGCAACTCCTGGATTGGTAGTAAGCAACGTTGGCATTACTCTTAACAGAGAAACGAATTGCAACTACAATATGATGATCAGCAACCAACTCAACGTTGGAACATATCTACAGATTGAAACTTACAACACTGGTGATCATATCAACATCACCAATTACACTGGCATTTCTGCTGGTACAGTTACAACTACTGCTGCTACAGAAGCTTTCGACACTTTAAATGCGACTAATATTAGAGGTGCCAAGTATCTAGTTTACGCTTCTCAAGGTGGCGATGTTTCTACCAGTGAAATTATTGTAACGCACGACGGAACTGATGCGTTTGTAACTATGTTCGGTGATGTTCATACCAATCCTGGCAACGCTGTCTCTACATTTACAGTAGAACTTGTGGGTGGTAATGTAGAGGTCAGAGCAACTGCAACAATTGGAACCTTCATTCAATATACTCGCTTCACGATGAACGTGTAATTGGTATAAATATATTCTGAAAACCTATATCCGAACCTATCGGGGGAAAGGGAACCACGATGGCAACGTCAAATATCAATTTTAATGCCAAGAACGGGTTATCCGTAGCTGGCACCGAAGTCGTTGACGGCTCTCGTAACTTACGTAACATTACATCGGGAAACATCACGGGAAACCTGGACATCGGTGGAGATGTGAACCTCACTGGAGTTAATAAAACATTTAAAGTGGGAGGTGTGGGTATCACATCTACCATTGCTGCGTTGTCCATCGCACTCGGTGGCTAATTCCATTTTCAACATAAACCCAGAGATTAAAAAATGGCAAAGAAACTAGTCACTGACTACGAATTTGTACCGTATGATCCCAATACACTTACGGGTGGTACGGTCACGCTTAAAGACAACCTTAGTGGCGAGAGGATTCTTCTCATCACTAACGTTACAAATAACGAGATTCTTTATAACTTCTCAGACCCTACTAAGGGATTCCAGACTACCGTTAATGGTACTGGTTGCGATTATAACGAGGATTTCGAGAAAACAATCATCTCGCTTGCAACTGATACGTCCACGATGAGTGCGACGGACCAGTTACAAATTTTCGTGGAATCGTTTGCTTCTACGTTTGAACCAGCTGAAACGTTTGTTGACCCTGTGTCCAAACTCAGAGTTTCAAACCCAGAAACGATGATTGACACGGACTTTGAGTATGGTCCGCAGGCAACGAAGTGGGAAACTCTTCAGCTTGTCAACAACATTCCGTCAACGTACTCCGCTACGAGTGACACAACAATTCCGTTTATCGAGAGTGTCATCACTCAAGCTAACTCGGATACCATCACAGTCTCGACTCTTTATGAGCACTCACTGACTGCTGGTGTTCCTATTGTGGTTACTGGTCTTGCAGTTACAACTGCTGAAGGTTCTTACCTGATTCAGTCTGTTCCTACTCCAACCACATTCACGTATAAAGCACGCGCTACACAGTCGATTACGGCGAACGTGGTGGGTTCTTATACCTCTATCATTCCTGGTCTCTTCTACGAAGGTTCTGCTATCAGTCTCCAGACTGATAAAGGCATCGTGGCAGATACTTTTGAGTATACCGTTACTGTCGATTCTGCAGGCGGTCAGGATTACTTCTCTATTGACGGAACTATTCCAGGTGGAACACCGTTCCAGCTCAACAAAAACGGAATGTACATCTTTAAGTTGGATGATGCATCCAACATTGGACATCCATTCCGCGTATCCACAACTGCTGATGGTATTCACGGTGGTGGTGTTGCATACACAGATGGTGTATATGTAAACAGCACAGAAGGTGTTGCTGGTTCTTATGTTCGTGTTTACGTTACTGAGAACACCCCTGCAACTCTATATGCATATGATGCTAATGCTGGTAACACTGGCGTTGGTTTCGAGATTCAGTTCAATCCTGTTGCTACAACAAAGGTTGTTCTTTCAACGTCTTTCGAGAATGGTTTTAGCGACGGTACAGCACTGTACTTCGTTAACACGATTTCACCTAAGATTCTGTCTATCGGCAATACAACAGCAACTGCTGCTGACGGTCGTGCAGTGATTGATTATGAGAATACCTTCTCTGGTACTCTCAACCCTGATATGGCTGAGTTCCAACCATATGATCACAAGCCTACAGCGCTTTACACTGTTGACGATTCTAACGTCGATTACACCAACAGTACTATCACCCTGACAGGTACGAACGCAAACAACTTCCGTTCGCGTTATGCATTGATGTATTACCCAAATGCGGGTGATTATTGCATCGAGAACCTTCAGCGTAACGGTGTATATTACACCCGTGTTGAGTCTACCTCATCTGCTGATGGTGGTACTGCAGTTATTAAACTGTCTAACGCTTGTTATGCTGCAGCAAGTGGTGGTAACCCTGGTAGCAACGGTATCATCAACCTTCGCAATGACTCTGGATCTTTGCAAGGAAACGCTGCAACGTATAACTACGGTAAGCATAACTTTGCTTTAGTTCATAAGTATGCCAGTGATGAGAAGCCTTGGTGGGATTGGTACTGGCGTTATCGCTGGATGTCTAACAGCGTAAACTCTACTCACTCTGGTAGAGACTTTGCGGAAGTTAGTAGCAACCGAGGCATCTCCAACTCTAGCTGGAACCGTGCTTACTTTATGACGATGAACCGTCGTCAGTATAATTCTAGCGGTGATCTGAACAGCTCTAACTACGACGGTCGTTTTAATAACAACTGGTATAACGGTAGTAATTCGGTCTGGGGATATAGTCCAGGTTGGAACTACGATGACTATCTGCCAGAGAGCGAAACATCTCTGACTAACGGTAACTGGAACCCTCTGTACGACAGAAATCACTATCGTACTAACAGATATCGTTATAACTATTCTCTCGACCACGGCAACGGATTCCACTTCCGTTATGGTTACGACTGGTGGAATGGATACTATAGAGGTCACGGATCCTGGGTTTGGAACTGGAACAGTGACTACTACGGCAACGCTTTCCTGATGCTTGTTCAGGATCGTTCTACCGATGATGATACGTTCTACGTAGAGAACCACGGCGCGGTCACTAACGACCAGATCGCAATGACTCGCACAGCAGGTGCGGATCCTCGTTACTACTCCAGTGAGAGTGGTATCTCAAGCTTGACCCTACCAGCGACTGTATACGTCGAGAAGGTTGATAACAACCGTTTCCGTATCAAGTCCTCTACAGGTGCCTCTCCGTATCGTCTGATCGATGCTGTGGGTACGTATGGTATGACGGGTATCTTCTCCAACCCTCTCCGTAACTCTTTCTACTACGAGAACCATAACTTGTCTAACGGCGAGCGTTTGTTCTACACCACGGCTGGTACCGCAATTGGTAACTTGACGCCTAGTAGTCAGTATTACGTTAAGGTTGTTAGCAACGATCGTTTTGCCCTTGGTTCGAGTTCTTCCTTCAGCTATCCTGGTGGAGAAATCGATGTCACTTCTGGTGGTTCAGGTACTCAAGTGTTTGAGAACCAGACTGCTGCATTCGGTGCTACTGATGGTGCCTATAGTGTTAGTGATGTCAAAGACGCAACTCAACTTGTTATCGAAGTTCCGTTCCAGATCGTTCCTTCCACGAAGACGTTCGACGCACGTGAAACTGGTAGCTCTGGTATGGTCGATACTACTGATCACACCTTGCGCATCGAAAATCACTTTATGAAGACTGGTCAGCGTGTAATTTATCAGGATGCTGGCGGTACAACCGTTGGTGGTCTGGTTGATAACCGTGACTACTTCGTGATCGTGATTGATCAAGATCATCTCAAACTATCAGAATCACTAGCAGGTGCTCTTGCTGGTACTAATGTCCAGTTCACTTCTGGTGGTTCGCAGACACCTCTGCAGAAACTGATCCATACTAATATGGACGGTCGTGTGGTTGGTGCTGGTTTGGTTGCTACACAGACTGGTTCACGTATTGTTATTGGTACTGATACGAACTTCACACGCTACTTTAAAGTGGGTGATCCGTTCCGTTATGTTAATAATAATTCTGCTGGAACGTTCTCGATTATCGAGACTACTATTGCAGCAATTAAGGATGACACTGAACTGCTGACAACTGATGATGCAGTATTTACTACAGGAGCTGTCAACTCTTCTGGTCCTACCGAATACTTCATCGACACCGCAATTTATGTGCGTCCTGATGGATTCTTCCTCCACAGACCATTTGACGGTGGTATGGAGATTGGTACTAGTAAGTCTCCAGACGGTCAGATTGTAAGACAGACACGTAGATATTTCCGTTACCAGTCAGGTAAAGGTATCCAGTGTTCACTTGCTATTAACTTCTGTCCTAAGAACCCTGCAATCCGAGTCTTCTACTCACCTTACGTTGATGGTACAACCTATCACCGCGTTATTGTTGAGACGAAGCTTCCACATAACCTTGAAGTTGGTACAACTATCAAGTTCGTTGATGCTGATGACGTTTCTTATAACGGCACCTATAGTGTTGCCACTATAACTGACGAATTTACTTATACTTTCATTCTTGATCAAGAGCCTACATCATCTGCTGCTGGCGGTTTCACAGGTTACCACGTTCTTAACTGGAGTGGTTCCAACGTCCGTTGCGGTATGTACGACTTCCAGAACGGTATGTTCTTTGAGTACAACGGTTCAGTACTGAACTGTGTCCGTCGTTCTTCTACTACACAACTGACTGGTCGCGTTTCTGTGACTCGTGGTTCTAATGTGGTTGATGGTGATGACACTGCGTTCATCTCACAGCTGTCCGTGAATGATTACGTTGTTATTCGTGGTCAGTCCCATAAAGTTATTCGTGTTGTTAACAACAACCAGATTGTTGTTCAACCACAATACAAGGGTATCACCGCTGCTAACATCATTCTGACTAAGACAATCGATACCAAGAAGCCTCAGGGCGAATGGAACGTCGATAACTGTGATGGATCTGGTAAGTCTGGATTTATTCTAGACATCAGTAAGATCCAGATGGCGTATATGGACTACTCCTGGTATGGTGCTGGTAAGATTCGTTTCGGATTTAAGGATCAGAACGGTCACGTTAAGTACATCCACGAGTTCAAGCACAACAACCGCTTGACCGAGGCATACTTCAGATCTGGTAACTTGCCTGCACGTTATGAGATTCAGAACGTTGGTATTCCGACTTACATTCCGTCTCTGTTCCACTGGGGTACTTCTGTTATCACCGATGGTAGATTCGATAGTGACAAAGCGTATCTGTTTACTGCATCTGGTAACTTGCTGAAGTTTACCAACGAAGTTGCACAAAGCGCTACAACGAACCAAAACTCGTCAATCCAATCCCAATATAACGTTGGTGAAGGTTGGTCGCGTAATATGCGTTTCTACATTAGAACGTTCTTCCCAACTAGTGAGTCTGGTAAGCTAACACAGGGTACTACTGTGTATCAGACTACCATTGCTAATGGTTGGTTCGTAGATGGTCGCGCTATCTATCGTTCTCGTTCTTCGAGCGGTAATCTAGAAGTTGACTTCTTGTATATCGATACTAACGGTAACGAGCGCTTCCAGTACAACAGAGGTACCAGCATCATTAATAGTGATCTGGGTAGTCCTGCTGTTCCTAGTGGCACTCAATTCTCGGTTGGTGCAGTTACTGGTACTGACAACGTGGTGCCTTCGCAGATTCCGTTGGTGTCTATTCGCCTGTCGCCTTCTGTGGACTCTTCGCTGTCTGGTTCCTTGGGTGAACGTGAGATCATCAACCGAATGCAGTTGCAGCTCAACTCTCTTGACATCGTGAACACGCACGAGTGCGAGATCAAACTGATCTTGAACCCGTCGCTGTCCACTGACCAATACTTAGACGTGGCACCTCCGTCACTGTCTCAGTTGATCAAGCACACGGTGGACGACACCTACGCTGGTGGTCTTGAGATCTTCTCCTTCCGTGCTGCTGGTGGTCAGATTGACAACTCTGGTAAGCGTGGTACAGGTTCCATCTCGTATGATATTAGCACCCTGGTTGAGATGGGTAACTCCATCCTCGGCGGTGACGGTATCTTCCCGAACGGACCTGACCTCCTGACTGTTATCGCTGAACCTGTTGACCTTACGGGTGTGAACAACACCTCACCCTTCACCGTCACGGGTCGTATTTCCTGGAGTGAGTCTCAGGCATAATACGGGAAACCGATTGACCTGGACAACTAAATACTCTATACTAGGGGGGACTTCGGTCCCCTCTTTTTTACGTAATTAAAGAATCCAAAATGACCACTGAAGAACTTATTCTCAACTTCTCTACTCAGGCTAAAGACCTGATGAAAGAGATTGCTGACTACGAACAGAAGCTTGCAAATGCCAAAGAGCGTTACCTGAAACTCCAAGGTGCTGTAGAAGGATTGAATATCCTGCAGGATCAAAATGAACCAGATGGCGAAGCACCCGAGCGTGAACTGCTTACCGAAGCAGAGGTTGCCTAAGCTTTAGTATCCGACTTTCTACCCTTCTCTCTGTTAAAGCAGTACTTTACGTACGGCTAAATAGATAAGAAGGGTATTTTTGTGCGATGGCGTCACCAAGTACGAGAACTGAATTACAGAACTATTGCAAGAGGCAGCTTGGCGAACCTGTCTTGCAAGTTAACGTTGCCCAAGAGCAGATCGATGATCTGACGGATGACGCTTTGCAAAAATTTGCAGAGTGGACATACAACGGCACCGAAAAAATGATGCTGAAGCACGAGATTACGGAAGATGATGTCACAAGATTTAAATCGCAAAATCAAACCACATCAGTTTCAGGAAGCGAGTGGACTGAAAGGGATAACTACATCCCTATCCCTGAACACGTTTATGGTATTAATCGTATTTTTGGTATTAAGTCTAGTGGGATCAGAGGTGCTCTTTTTGGTATTGAGTATCAAATATTTCTTAATGACCTCTACCACTTTGGTGCTGTAGATATTTTAAATTATTATATGACTAAGAGTTATCTAGAAACTCTTGACTTTGTTTTGAACAACGGAACATTTATTCAGTATAGATGGAATCAGAGACAAGATCGTCTTTATCTTGATACAGCAGCTGAGGATATTAAAAAAGGTGAGTTCCTGATTATCGAATGCTATAGAGCATTGGATCCCACCACATACACACAAATTTATAATGATCCATTCCTGAAGAAGTATCTCACCGCTCTCGTAAAGAGACAATGGGGTACCAACTTGACAAAATATACTGGTGTTCAACTGCCTGGTGGGATTTCTCTCAATGGAGAAAAGATTTACACCGAAGCTGTTGCTGAAGTAGAAAAAATAGAATCTGAGATTCTTTCTACTTATGCCTTACCGCCCTACGATCTTATCGGGTAATGCCTACTAGTCCTTACTTTCCCGCTTTACACGGCGGTACATCTGGAGAACAGGGTCTTGTACAAGATCTTGTAGATGAACAAATTAAACTTTTTGGGAGTGACATTAAGTATATTCCAAGAGTGATGATTCAGGACGATGTGTTGAATGATGTCGTTCTTTCACGTTTTGAGGATATATACGTAGTGGAGATGCTTCTACAAAACGTAGAAGGATTCGGTGGAATGGGTGCTGAGCTCGTTACAAAGTTTGGTCTCCGTATCACAGACGAAGCAACATTTGTTGTTTCTGTCAATAGGTGGAGTCAAGTTGATGCAGCAAATCCGCAACTTCCTGATCGACCCAATGAAGGAGATATCATTCATTATCCCTTAACAGGTGATAATTACGAAATCAAATTCGTTGAAAAAGAAATGCCTTTCTTCCAATTGGGGAAAGTTTATTTCTACACCATCACCGCTGAAATTATGGAGCGTGGTAACACTCTCTTTGATACTGGCGATCTTGCTGTTGATCAACTAGAGAAGGAAGCTTATACCTTCCCGATTACACTGATCAATGTTACTGGCACCTTTGCTGAAGGTGAAGACTTTACAGCAGCTGGTGGTGCTTCTGGTACTGTCGTAGACTTTGATTCTGGCACTGGTAAACTTACCGTTGTCTATCCTAAAGGATCGTTCCAAGAAAATGAGATTGTCACAGGTCCAAACGGCAGCGGTACTATTCAATCGTTCACTACTGTTACCATAGAAAGTATACAGTATGACGATAATCAAATTATTGAATTCAAGGCAGATGATGTCATTGACTTCTCCGAAAGAAATCCATTCGGAGATATCGGAAATAAGACAGGTAGTTTCTAATGTTACAGTATTTCTATAACGGCACTATTCGGCGTACAGTCATTGCGTTCGGTACTATTTTTAATAATATCGAATTGCGTGACTTAGACGAAGCTGGCAACGAAGTGATTCGCGAAAAGGTTCCTCTAGCATATGGTCCTAGAGATAAATTTGTCGTGAGATTGGAAGATCTACCTAATGTAGACAAACAGTCTCAGGTGACTCTTCCGAGATTATATTTTGAGATGACTAGTTATACGTACGATGGTACGAGAAAGACTAGTCCTATTCAAATATACAAGAATACGGATGACGCAACTGGCGGTGTCAGAAAGCAATATATGCCTGTTCCTTATAACATAGGATTTGAATTAGGTATTCTTGCTAAGTCTCAAGATGATGGTTTGAGTATCCTGGAACAAATTCTTCCATATTTCCAACCAGCTTTTAATATCCCTATCAAGATGATTCCTGATATGGATGAAGTTAGAGACGTTCCTGTTGTTCTTAACAATGTTGATTACACCGATCAATATGATGGAGACTTTAAGCAACGTCGTTACCTAGAATACAGATTAAGTTTTACAGTAAAAACATATCTCTACGGTCCTCTTACCAACATCAGTGTTATTAAGAAATCTATTATGGAGATTGGTAATATGTCTGACTCGAATAGAAGAAAAGATATTCGTCTTACATATACACCTAAGGCACTGGAAGATAAAGATGGCGATGGTGTGATTACATCAGCTGATGATGCTTTAGTAGCACCAGATGACAACTTTGGTTTTAATGAAGGTTTTGAATTCTTATGAGCAAACTAGACGAAAATATGCAAGACGTTTTTAATCTTCCTGACGAGGAAGTCGAAGTGGTACAGTCTACAGTTGTTCCAGAAGAAAAGAAAGTCAGAGAAGAAGATGTCACGAAGGACTATGAATATACTCGTGGTCAACTTTACAACCTAATAGAAAAAGGTCAAGAAGCTTTGAACGGTATTCTTGACGTTGCTGCATCGTCTGATCATCCCAGAGCATACGAAGTTGCAGCTTTGATGATTAAAAATTTAGGAGATACAACTGATAAGTTGATGAAACTCCAGAAGGATACTAAAGAAGTAAAAGAAGGAAAAGACGCAAAGGGTCCGTCAACAGTAAACAATACTATGTTTGTTGGTAGTACTGCCGATCTTGCGAAGATGCTGAAACGTGCAGAACTAGAAGGAAATGAGGAGCAAATAGATAAATAGAAGAGCCTTGATTGTATTCGATGCCTGACGAAGTTAAAAAAGAAGACCCTAAAAAGAAAGGTCTTCTCGGTAAAATTAAAGAGGCAGCAGATGACAAAGAAGAACAGCTTGCTATTCTGTCTACTTTTGTTAGGCTCGGCATTCTTGTGTGGAGCGGGGGAATTCTCACGCTTGCATACATCAAACTTCCACCTGCACTGGGTATCCCAGAGCAGAAACTAGATCCGACTTTTATTGCCAGCGTCTTCACTGGAGTTTTAGCTACTTTTGGTGTCCAGGCAGCGAAGAAAGCAGGAGAAGGTGGTGGTAGTAATGGTGGTATCACAAAAGACCAGATGGAAAGATTGATTGAGAAAGCAGCACAAACTGCACCTTCGCAGACTATTCGTCTTGAGCAGGGACCAATCAAAATTTCTACAGATGAAACCTACAAAATGTAACGATGCAAAAAATTATTAACGTACTTTCAATTCTTTCATTTGCCGTATCTGGTGCCATCGTTGGTGGCGGTGCATATGTATATGCAAATAAAGATGCAATGATCGAAAACGCAAAAGATCAAATCGCAGCTGCAGCTGCAGAAGCAATTACAGGAGCACTTCCTGGAATGATGGATGCTGCTATGCCTGAGATGCCAGAACTACCAACTTCAACAGGACCCGCTTTGCCTTTCTAGATATGTCTGACCTCAACTCAACCGACCAAGCACCACGCAAGTCACCTATTAAAGGTATTGCATTGACCTTGGGTGGACTCTTTGCACTAGCGCACGTTGGATTGTTGGGGTATGTCATTCATAGACCAGAGCATCCTCAAGTCCCTACCATCAATATCCCACGCGGCACACCGTATTCTTCTTACAAAATTCAAGCAGGTAAGGAAGGTTACAGTATCGAATACAAAGCAAACGATCCTGCTATCCTTGAGTCACAGAAATCCTTAGACCTTACTAAAAGTAAAAGTGGTTTCTTTGGTGGTAAGACATTTGAAGACCGCACCGAGTTTCGTAGTGATCAATACACTATGGATGGGACTAGAAATATTGGGGGTGTTGACAGCGAGGGAAAGTCTGCGAAAGACGTACAGTGTTTAATAGCGGACGCTGGCGCACGCTCACAAGGTGCAATGGCAGGTAGTGCTCTAGCTGCTGGTGTTGCTGCTCCTGCCCTTGCTAGCGTCCCCTACGTGGGTTGGTTGGCAGGTGGATGGGCATTGCTCTTAGGACAGAAAGTAGGATCGAGTCTCGGTTCTACAGTTGGTAGTGTATTTGATGATTGCTGATGGACATCATTATTAATGAGATAAACACTGATAGTATCTCAATTGATGATATTAATTTCAAACCAATTACCAACAGGTTGCCATCAGTACCTCAAGTATATCAAACACAACCTGTAGTTGTAAATATTGGCGTCCCTGTCATTAATATGCCTGGATGTGTAGAAGCTCACGAGCAGAATAAAAAAGATAACTTTGCAATTAATGTAGAAGATCCTAAAGGCGTAAAGGTATTTTGTGATGCTGGAACTCCATCGTACAATCCGATGGACTACGATAAAAAAAATCTCGATTTTAGTAGTGAAGCTCCTGTACCTGCATACAAAGGATCAGAAACTAATCCACCTACAGACACAAAAGCACCAGGTACTCCACCACCACCTACTCCACCACCACCAAACATTCAGTGTCCTACTCAAGAACAGTTATCTAAAGAACCCGTGGGGTTCCTGTTCGATAGTGGACGCAAAGAAGTATTAGGATACAAGTTGGTTGGAGACCAATGTATCCGAGAGGTAGGTGATGTACCTATAGTTACACAAGTATTAAATGGATTACCCCCAACTGGTGTTGTGATCACCACTGGGGGTATTGCTGTAGTTGCTACTACATCAGCACTGCTTGCTAAACCATTTGCTGACATTCTTCTGAAGGTAATCAAACCTACAGTGAAGAAAGTTATTAAAAAGATTGCTGCTATCCGTGGTAAGAAAGTTAAGGTCTTGTCTCTAAGGGAGCGCCAAGTAGAGCAGCGTCATCGGAATGAGGCGATACGGGTATTGAAGTCGGCACTGAAACCGAAGGGATAGAGTGACGATGTTGCTTGACAGTAGTTACATTTTGCACCACAACGTCAGCACATATTTTATAGTAAGGACTTCTGGGGTGGAAACTGATTCCTTCTTTCATTAAATTTCCACAATTCTTCAAACGAGCAATCTCAAAGTCCAATCTTTTATTGGCAGTCAGTTGTTTCATCATCTCGATATTAGAAGATGCTGCTTCTTTACAAAGATCTTGTAACTTTTTATCTGTAGGTGTGCTCCACGTCATAGAGAATCCTACACCTAGACTATAGTTATCCTTCTGTCCTGTCCTAGTTTTTTTGTAGAAACTTACATCACCAGGATTATCTAAGATGCCATCTCCCATTGGATTCCCGTCAGAATCGTAGGCACCAAAGTTATCGGTAACATCATATACTGGATCGTCATAATAATCTTCAAAGGGTTTGGAAGCAGATATACTTCCTGTTACATACGGTGTGAAATTGCGAGTGGGACCTTGACATTGTATACCTCCACCATAGGTATTTGTGATGTATGGTCCTTGCAAAACCTGAATGGCTTGGTTGGTAACTGAGCCTGAGCTATTCGCAACAGGGTTAGCAGTAGCAGACACACCACCAACAGTTTCAGCATAAGAAGGATTTGCGAATAATAATGTTACTGCGAGAAGATACTTGTAGTGTCGGTTATGCTTGTAACCTCGGTCGTTCTCTGAATAATTGTTTGGTTGCTTAAACCAGGTCCGCTGTAAGTTTCTGTGAACTGAAACGCTCCCCCTGGTGTTGTCTGTGTGTATGTCGGTTTGCTTGTTACACCCGTCCATGATGATGTCACTCCGTCAATAGTTACATTAGTTGCACCAACACCTGGTGAGAGGTTGCCAGATGCATTGACACCAGAACCAGTAGCAGAATACTGATACCCAGTGTTATAGTCCATGCTATTTATTGTCTCAGTTATGGTCTGAGTTGTCTCCGTCCGGCTCGTCATCGACCCCTGTGTGAAGTTTGGGACCACGGGGACCGCCAGGGCAGGAACAAGTGTGACACTTGCACCCACCACAGCAAGGGCAGACCAACGAATCATCATGATCATTGCTCCTATCCTCAGTCAATAACAGTGAT
>VMHT01005665.1_pt1 | contig 45169 bp, 27 predicted proteins | sample 4693611 | NCBI WGS metagenome assembly VMHT01 (sample SAMN12280063, study PRJNA550983) | marine metagenome | isolation source: seawater sampled from same location over 5 years 0.02-0.2 micron viral filtrate | place: USA: collected off the coast of southern California halfway between the port... ... | reverse complement strand
GTGGAAGAAGTTGTTGATGACGGTGAATTCCTTGAACTCTTTCCGAATTATGCGGAGAACATTATCATTGGATTCGCTCGTCTTGAGGGACGTAGCATCGGAGTTGTAGGAAATCAACCGAATGTTCTTGCTGGGTGTTTGGACATCGATGCATCCATCAAGGCTGCTCGATTCATTCGTCTCTGCGATGCATTCAACATCCCGTTGGTAACCTTTGAAGACGTTCCAGGTTTCCTCCCCGGTGTTGTTCAAGAGTGGGGGGGCATCATTCGCCATGGGGCAAAGTTGTTGTTCGCCTACGCAGAGGCAACCGTTCCTAAACTAACACTCGTAACCCGCAAAGCCTACGGCGGTGCATATCTTGCAATGTCATGTAAGCATCTGCAAAGCGATTACAACGTCGCATGGCCAACTGCTGAACTTGCAGTTATGGGAGCAGAAGGAGCAGTCAACATCATCCATCGACGCGAAATTAATGCAGTTGAAGATGACAAAAAAGAAGAAGTTCGCCAACGTTTAGTCGGTGAATACAAAGCCAAATTCGGAGATCCATATGTGGCCGCACGAAACGGTTGGCTCGATGATGTCATTGAACCAACAGAAAGCCGACTTCGATTGTGTAGAGCTCTCGCCATCCTCCGCTCAAAGCGAGAATGGAGTCCACCGAAGAAACACGGCAACATTCCACTATGATTGTCCAATCTTTGCTTCAGCTCGTGCAAGCAATCCACCAGAAGCAACATCTTCGACTGGCTCTTGTGGAGGTTTTCTAAATTGGAACAGAAGCCATCCAATTATTGCTAGAAGGGGTACGATAATGAGGCCTGCGATGAATGTTCCACCAGAATTCGCCTCGGGGTCGCTTGCCTCATCGACGCTTGTTGATGAACCATCGTCATCAACGAGAGTTTGCAATCGCACCACTACATCTGAAAATGAAGGGTCTCGAGCGAGAATGTCAATGCTGAGAAGTGCCCCCGGTTGGAAGTTCAGTTCGATGATTTCAGAACATGAACCCGATTCATCACAGGTTCGTTGACCGATTGTATCTTCGCCGTTCAAACGAAGTTGGACATCCATCGCATCTCCATCGGCATCAAACCATTCCCATGCCACAACCAGTGACGAGCCGTTGTTTTGCGTTAGTGAAGCATTGGCAAGAGTTGGTCGGTCTGGAAGAGGAGATATTTCCACATCCAGTTTCTTTGAGAAGACAGTTTCTCCATCGGTCACATTCAACCACCAAGATGAATCATTACCCCATTCATCGACCAAGGCCGATACGAGGAGTTCTTGACCGGACAGGGCGAGAATCACTTTTGATTCAATATTTGATTCAACGGACCATATGAGAGAGTCACCATCGATATCGGTTGCAAAAGTTGCAAGGTTGAGAAGAACTGTTTCTTCTTCCTCCAAACCAATCGACCACGCAGTTTCATCAACAACAAAATCATCGTCAACAGCCTCGATACGAAGCGGAACATCAGTCACTAGAGGCGGATTGAATCCATCAGATATTGACAACTGTAACACTTCTGCACCATTCTGATCGGGAAGCGGGGTAAACTCAATCAAAGGTAAATCGGTTGAAACACTCCAAGAGACAACATCCCCAGAGCCTTGACTCTCACCGTTGATACGAACCGTCAACGGTTGACCTTCTGGATCGATAAAGTAGTCTCCATAATTGATAAACAGACTCGCTCCATCTTCTGTGAGTGTTTGTTGATCAATCGTTGAGAGTTGAATCAATTGGTCATTCACCGGCAAAATACGTCCTTCAAGTGTCACATTCGCCTGGTCAAGAATCTCTCCTTCCGCTTCCAAATCCACTTCAACACGAGTCGTACCTTCCCATTCCTCATCAACAGAGTGATAGATTGTCATCGTGGACTGGTCAGGGCTGATAACTGCTGTGAAATGCGATTCATTTTCCAACAATGTGGCATTGAGAATTCGGATTGATTGTCCATCGGGATCGGTTGCTATCTCCGAGGCATTGAGAACAAACGATCCTCGTTGTGGAACAAGCAGTTCAGGCAGAGGATCTACCAATTCAAGAGGATCGTTGGTTCGATTAAATTCAAAACTCGCAAATCCAGTTCCGGCTTCAACCGATACAACAAGACGTATCTCGTGTTGCCCTGGTGCAATCCCTTGCATAGGAATTGAACAAGAGACGTTTTCGTTGTCAATGGTAGCTGTAAACGTCGTTACATTATCCAAGAGACAATGGCTCTCAACCGTCCATGCAGATGGAAGGTCTGCGTAAACATCTCCATTTCTCATCGACCAAAGGGCATCAAATTTTGCGTTGTCTTGGGGGCCGAAAACACTCCCGTTGAGACTAGTAACATTGTCGATACGAATCAGTTTTGCATCATCAAGTAACTCGTCGACATACCCGTTAGAATCGGAGGATGAATAGAGATTATTCTCACGATTGAAGGCTTGCCTAAATTTGGAGTGATCACCACGTAATGTGAGGTCCAAGTAGGGCAAAATGTGTTCCATTGCATGGTCAATTTGCTCCTCTTGCGTCAATGAGGCATCACCATCATTCAGATCTTCAAGGAAAGAAGTCGTGTCTTGGTACTGGTAGTGGTTAGCGCCTAATGAATGCAATATTTGCCATGCGAGGCCGTCGACATTTTCCAATACAGGAATGACATTTTCAGTTGCAGGCGCTACTTCATCAGCACTTCCTGTTATGTAAAGAGCAATATTTGGGGCTGCTCCACTATGAATGGTCGGGTCTTGTACATTATCGACCTGCATTGCAAGACCCACCATTGCGCGGGGTGGTTGAAGCGATTCGTCGGCGACCAAATATTGCCAAGTGATGTAAGCATTTGTAGCTTGGACTGCTCCATAACCATGGCCTACAAGACCCCAGTGTGGTTCATCTACGGCACCATACATCCCAAGAACAAACTCGTTTGTTTGATTTGCTTCAGACATCCACGATTGCACATCTAGGAAAATTTGAATGAAACTTCCCCACGTAGGGATGTCATTTGAATCCAACTCAGGGTGAATGTAAACCATAGTACCGCGTTCAGCAATTCGTGTCGAAAGGAGCATGTAATTGTCTGGTGTTTCATTCTCATCGATGAGCAAGAGAACCCACGGGAACGGCCCGTTACCAGCCATTTCTGCATCTTGCCCGCTACTCAATGCAGGATAGACCAAACGATGGTCCTGTTGGAATGCACCCGCTTGTTGATCGAAGTCAATATAGCCAACAGGGAAGTCAACTCCGGAGTGCGATGGTTGGAAATTCGTATCTTCTTCAGGAACTGCAGTTGTTGATGAAATTGTACACAGTAACAGCAGGCAAACGAGTGCACATGCTCGCCCTCTCATGAACAGCGGTATCTGAAGAAACATTTGATTGTTGCAGGCGATTGCATCAACTTTCTGCCAATTTATTCTCTACTCCAATCAACCAAGTCATCAAATTCTGAAGACTTGGCAAGTGTTCAGAAAGGTGAGGAGTCCACAAGCATCGCCATGATTCGAGATGTTGAGCGGCGAGCATCCATCTGCCATCGATGGTTTTGTTTGAAGTTGAAACGGCTTCCATCATTTGTTCGAATTCGCCATCCAGTTGACTGTACACCGGGTTGAGTGAATACGATGTATCAGGGGTACTGGACATCAATCCGTCTGTGTCGATTATCAAATCCAATTTCATACCATCATGTAGTCTCTTAGTGACCAAATCAGCAGGCAGTTGCCTGCGACCACCGAGAGAAACAACAGCCCCGCCTGCTCCACTCCAAGCAGACGCTATCGAGCGAGCCGCTCCACCCCCTCCGTGAATACCCAAAACTGCCTCTTTGGATACGTCTATTCCGAAATGATAAGCAACGTTCACGACTCCATGTCCATCGGTTGAAGCGCAATACCACCCCTGTCCAGTGTACCGAAGAGAATTAACGGAGATGATGTCAAACGCATCATCAACAGGAGAAAATACCATGCTCTGAAGCTGGTGCTTCAACGGAGAAGTAAGATTCAACCACACTTCTTTCGAAGAAGAACGTGCAGGTAAAGTGTCGGATCTCGTACTTCTCTTTGGTGTCTCCAAAACGGTAGCAAATTCCAAGGGAGGTTGTATTTCCTGAGCTTCCTCGACAAATTGCCTGAGGAGAGTCTGAAACGGTTTTAATTTCCGATTTGCCGGGAACCAAATTGGTTGATGCTTGTCGTGTTCAATGTAGGCCCATCCGAGAACCTCATCGATATGGTTTGCATCAATGACCGTAATCGATGAGACATCGAGTTTTGAAAAGTGACCTTTGTTCTGCAGATTTCTCAGTACCAGATTGAATAAAATTGGAGAGAGAGAATGTGAGATTGGAGAACCGCCAACTGCGTATCTCAAATCGTCCATGTGGATACTTTGTAGTCATTGTTCATGAACGTCTGCTTTCGACGTCTAGGTCGAATTTGCCATGAATGCAGGCCATGTATTCAAAAAGAGGGCCGTATTACCCTAACCATGGCAGCAGCAGAACGTGGGTCCTTTCTATGGATGATGTTTGCAATTACACAGGTCTTTCTCTCAATCAAACTCATTGGTGAGGTTGAAGGATGGATCAGCACCCTATTCGGTGGAGGCGCAGCTGCTGCTTTCATGCTTGCATTGGTCATCTTCCGACAAGAGCAACGAGAACTTATACTCAATCCATTGAAGATGAGTCGTGAGGTTCATGATGATGCAATCAAGGGCCAAGGGCAAGGTGTTGGTGTTGGTGTTGGACTGTGGATTGTCTCACTAATCGTCCTACTCTTCATTTGATCACTAGGCGGACAACATGATACCAGTCGACCCAGGAACGGTCACTACAATACGAGCCATCGACGAAGGCTCTGAAGAGTTGTTTGGCGGGCTATGGCCATTTATCAAGCGCACAATGATGTTGTTTCTACCACTGTGGGTATGGTTGCTTTTGTGGGCGGCAGGTTTGCCAAATATAATTTCAGCACTCTTCTCAGGCCTCTCGTTATCGATTATTGTTGCAATAGAACGGTACAAACTACGCCAAATTGCAGGAAAAGACAATTAATGACTGTCGGTTGATGATAACTATGACCTTATTTGAAATGATTACTGAATTTGTTGGAATTGAAGCACCCTCACTGATGGAGATCATCTTCGTAAGTTGTGCTGTTCTCGGCGGAATTCTCTTCTTCATCATGATGTTACTCATGATGGTCGGCGATGTCCTGGGAGGCGTGACCGACGCAATTGGACTGGACATTGATGCTGGTGGAGGAGCATTTGAGATTCTGAGTGTCCAAGGCTTATCGGTTGCTGTGATGATGTTCGGTTTGACCGGTATGTTTGGTCTGTCTGCGACTGGAAGTGATGTCGTTGCAGTCCTAGCCGGAGGGATAGGAGCCGCTGGTGGAATGTATGGTATGGGCAAAATGATGTATGGAATCAATCAATTGCAAGCAGATGGTACCATCAATTACAACGATGCAATAGGACAACGTGGTCAAGTATACTCGCGAATCAAGCCAAACGAAACTGGTGAAATCCAAGTTCCTGTAGACGGTACGCTCAAGACTTTGTTGGCGAGAGCACAAGATAAGTCGATGTTAATTTCATCCGGAGAATTCATCCGAGTTGTCGACATTATTGGATCGACAATGATTGTCACTCCACTTGAGGATGCATCCTCAGAGGAATGAGCAAAATTGGTATGAGTACGTAGGCAAAGTGATTAATAACGACTATCCTTAGTAAAAACCATGGCGGACGCAGGTTTTTGGGCAGTTTTCATCGTTTTTGGCGTATTGGCTATCGCAGCCTTTGGAATAATTTTAGTTGCAACTCGATACAAGCGATGTGCATCTGACGAGATTCTGGTCGTCTATGGACGGATTCGAGGCGGTAAAGCCTCGAGATGTATTCACGGTGGTGCTGTTATGGTGTGGCCACTGATTCAAGAATACAAGAAAATCTCACTTATCCCAATGACGATTTCGATTCCACTTGACAACGCTCTTTCACTCCAGAACATCCGTATCAACGTCCCGTCCACATTTACTGTTGGTGTCAGCACAAACCCACTCATCATGAACAACGCAGCTGAGCGTCTTCTTCACCTCACGAAGAACGACATCGGAGCAATGGCTCAAGAAATCATCCTCGGTCAACTACGTTTGACAGTTGCAAGTCTAACAATCGAACAAATCAATCAAGATCGTGATGCGTTCCTCGAACTCATTCGTGACAACGTTGGTGCTGAACTTCACAAGTTGGGTCTTTACCTCATCAACGTCAACATCATTGACATTACTGACGAGTCAAACTACATCAACAGCATCGGAAAGAAGGCAGCTGCAGGTGCGGTCAACAAGGCTCTCGTCGACGTTGCGAACGCAGAGCGTGACGGTGCAATTGGTAAGGCGAACGCAGACCGAGACCGAGAGGTTCAAGTCGCTCAAAACGTTGCTGAGTCACAAAAAGGACAGAAGGCAGCTGAAGTTGACCGCCGTGTTTACGTTCAACAACAAGAAGCAACTGGTGTGCAAGGAGAAAACGTGTCTCGCGCAGAAATTGCATCGTACCAAGCAGACCTCGAAGAGAAAGAAGCTCAAGCAATGCAACGAGCAGAAGTTGCTCGACGTACTGCTGAAATGGAAGTTCAAAAGGCTCAATACAATCTCGAGCAAGAGCGTCTACGTGCTGAAGAAATTGTCCGCGAGGAGATTTCGAAGACTCAAATCGAGATCGCAGCGGAAGCAGAAGCAGAGCGACAACGCCGTATCGCAAAAGGTGAGGCAGACGCTGTTCTCGCCCGTTACAACGCAGAAGCAGAAGGTACCAAAGCGGTCCTTGAAGCAAAGGCGAATGGTTACAAACAACTCGTTGCAAGTGCTGGAGGCGATGTCAAAGCCGCTGCAACCCTCCTCATGGTCGAGAAGATCGAGGAAATTGTTGCTCGACAAACCGAGGCAATTTCCAACCTCCAAATCGACAAGATCACTGTTTGGGATTCAGGCAGTGGTGGCGAAGGCGGAAGCACTGCCAACTTCGTGTCATCGTTGATTCGTTCCCTACCTCCAGTTCACGACGTAGCCAAGATGGCTGGTGTTGACCTACCAGACTACCTTGGTTCGATGAAGGAAGAGTAATCAGACAATCCTTGTCTGACAATCTTCTTCTGAATCTAGGTCCGTTCTGGAACGATTGAGGAATAAAAATGTTGAAATCGCTCTACTGGCGACTTAACTTCTTCCTGAAAACCAGGAAATCGAATCGTTTGAAACAACGACTCGGCAAGGATGTTGATTCGATTATTGTCAATACTGCAAACGGTAAGTTTGCTGTTGATCCCGCTGATTTAGAGGTCGGTGCTAAACTCAGACTAACTGGAGAGTATGGACTCGATGAAATTGAGTTGCTTTCCAGTTTCCTTGGAGAGAAGTCTTCGGTATTGATTTTAGGAAGCCATATTGGTTCTCTTGCGATACCAATATCGAAACAATGTGAGAAGGTCGTTGCAATCGAAGCAAATCCCAACAATTACAAATTGCTACAGACAAATGTCTTGTTGAATAATTGCACCAACATTACTACGCACAACATTGCAGCAAGCGACAAAAAAGAGACGATTCAATTCCAACTAAACACTGTCAATTCTGGTGGAAGTAAACGTCTCCCAATCCACAACAAATACATCTACACATATGACAATCCCGAAGTGATTGAGGTTCAGGCCTACTCACTTGATGATTATTTAGATGACCAGCGTTTTGACGTTGTCCTCATAGATATTGAAGGATCAGAATACTTTGCAATGAAAGGAATGCCATCCATTCTGGCTAATGCAACAACCCTCATTGTCGAGTTTCTGCCTCACCACATAACAAACGTAGCTGGAATAACCTTTGATGAGTTCATTTCGAACATTCCTTCCCATCTGAAGAAATTGACAATACCATCAAAAAACCAAACCTATCCAATTGATGTCGGATTCAAGACGTTACTGGAAATGTTCAACTCAGGAAGTGGTGATGATGGCATTGTATTCCACAACTAGTCCGTATGAATAAAACGCATTCCAAAACGTTGGCTTCATGCAAAATACAGGGGTTGATTTGATAGCCAAATGGCCTTGCAGTTGTTCATGGCTAGTGATTTAGAGATTGCACGAGGAGCCCAATTGGAGCCGATTGAGACGATTGCTTGGAAATTGGGAATCCCATCAGGAGAGTTAATTCCACATGGAAAGTACATGGCAAAACTCACTTGGGAAGGCATGAAACAGCGATTTGAGACGACCAAAGGGAATCTCATTCTTGTGACATCCGTTAATCCAACCCCCTTTGGTGAAGGAAAGACTGTAACGACCATTGGATTAACTCAAGCACTCTGCCATATCGGAAAGAATGCAACTTGTGTTATTCGAGAGCCATCAATGGGCCCCGTATTTGGAATCAAAGGTGGGGCTGCAGGAGGTGGTCAGTCACAAGTTCTTCCTATGGAAGAGATCAATCTCCATTTTACTGGAGACTTGCATGCTGTAACCTCTGCACACAACCTTCTATCTTCATTGATCGATAATCACATCAAGCATGGAAACGACAGCAACATCGACGCGAATAGAGTCTTCTGGCCAAGAGTCGTCGACTTGAACGATCGTTCATTGCGAGAAGTTGTGATTGGGCTTGGAGGGCCTGCAAATGGAAACGTTCGTCAAGACCGTTTCGACATAACTGCAGCATCTGAAATTATGGCCATTTTGGTTTTGGCTAAGGACTATGCCGACCTGCGTAAGAGGTTAGGAGACATCGTCATTGCCCAATCCATGGAGGGGCATCCAATCAAAGCAGAGGATATTGAGGCAGCAGGAGCAATGGCGTTGCTTCTACGGAATGCATTCCTTCCAAATCTTGTCCAAACACTTGAAGGAAATCCTGCGTTCATTCATGGAGGTCCATTTGCAAATATTGCTCATGGAAATTCATCGATTGTAGCTGACCGAATTGCCCTCTCATGTGCGGATTATGTGGTCACAGAAGCTGGTTTTGGTAGTGATATGGGTGCTGAAAAATTCATGCACATCAAAGCGAATACATCTGGAAAAGCTCCTGATTGCGTTGTCATGAACGTAACTGTTAGATCAATGAAATTACATGGAAAGGCGTTTGGCGAACGTGGAGGTTATCGTCCATCCAAGGATGAATTGGAAACCGAAAACGTTCAGGCAGTCATAGCTGGGGCAACCTCGAATCTAGACCGACACATCAAGAACATGGCACGTTTCGGCATTCCTGTTGTTGTTTCAATCAATCAATTCGCAAGCGATACTGATGCAGAACTTGAGGCGATTGAAACAGTAGCCCGGGCAAGTGGCGCTTCTCGTGTTTGTCGAACCCAAGTTCACTCTAATGGAGGAGAAGGGGGTTCAGACCTTGCCCACGCCGTGGTCGAGTCCATCCATGACCATGTTGCCGCTGGACGACCATTCCTACCCCTCGTATCCCCCTCTGATTCGATAGAATCCAAAGTAAACTCAATCGCAACGCGTATGTATGGAGCTAATAGCGTACAGATTGAAACTCCTGCGAAACGACAACTGAAGAAAATACAAGATTGGGGTTACGGAAACCTTCCTGTCTGTATGGCTAAAACACAGTATTCCTTCTCTCACGATGCTGGAATGCTTGGTGCACCATCTGGTTTTGACCTCCCTGTAAGAGAATTCCGATTGAATGCAGGTGCTGGCTTTGTTGTCGCTATCCTTGGTTCAATGATGACCATGCCTGGTCTTCCGAAGCGTCCTGCTGCAAACGATATGGATATGGATGATGACGGGCACCTCAAGGGTGTCTTCGGGTGAACATCGATGAAAATTTTGCGGCAACAAGAGGCGCACTGGAAACTTCGGATTGAATCCGAAGATGACCTGTGGGTTCTTGCTCGTTTGGCATCTCCAGGCCGTAACATTGCAATGCTTGGTGAACGAAGAGATACAACCACTGCAGAATCCGGGTCGAGAGCAAAGGCTGCTGAAAGAAAGAAAATGTGGATCGAATTACGAATTCTCAATACTGAATATCAGACCTATTCCGACCTCTTACGAGTTCATGGAATCATTGAGCAGGCCCCGATGGATATTGGGTCCCATCATACGCACCTCATCGAGGTTGGTGATGAGGTCGAACTTACGTCCCTTGTTCCATATCCGAGTTTCGATCACTCGCTCCTGAAAGATGCTGTTGAATCCGCAAACAAAACCAACATTTCTCTCATCGTTGTTGAAAATGATGAGATTGTTTTGTTTGAAATCACGTCGAGAGGATTGAGAGAAGGAGCAACATGGACAATGCGAGGCGGAGGTAAACGTGGAGATGTTCGGACCAGCGAAGCCGTTGCCAAATCTTTTCAAAAGCAAGTTGCGAAGGAAATCCTTTCCGCCACTGGTTCCGATTTACCGATGATCTTGTGTGGACCAGGTCATGCCCGTGAAAAATTGAAATCGGTCATTCTTGAAGTTGAACCTCTACGAAACCTACGGCTGATTGCTACATCAATGGCAGGTCGTGCTGGAGCGAATGAAGTCATACGAGAAGGACTTGCAAATGAATTTCTTGAAGACCATGCAATCCATAAAGAAATGCAACTCTTGGAAGAAGTCTGGAAACGCATCAGTTCGAACGGTGCTGTCGCTTATGGTGAACAAGCACTTCTTCAAGCAATGGCTGAAGGCGCTATTGAAACCTTACTTGTTGCAGTTGATTTACTGCGAGATGAGCAAACACAACTTGATGGGAAACCGCTCAGTGAGTGGGTACGTGGATTGGATGATATTGGAGGAACTCTCATGCAATGTTCAACTGACCATGATGCCGGTGAACAGCTCCTTGGATTAGGAGGCGTGGTTGCATTACTTCGTTACAAAATGGTGTAATTCATGAAAATAATTCGTTTTTCAGACTTAGGCAGTAATGTTCGAGAGATGATGCAAGGAGCACGCTGGATTCTCCTCGATCAAGATGACATTCAACATGCCTTATCAGCCCTCATGTTTGCAGAGTTGGATGGAGTATTGGTGGCAGTCGACCATACCAGGACCAGACCGGAGGAGGGGCTTTGGCAACGAGCAGTTCATCTCCTGCTTGTTTCAGAGCAAGAGAATGCTGAAGAAATCCGTCAGAAAACTGGAATTACGAAGGTAATATCGAGTGACTCCTCTTCAATTGAGGATTACCTTTGGTAATGGGTCCGGAGGGAATTGAACCCTCGATCTTCGCCTTGTAAGGGCGACGTCATAAACCCCTAGACCACAGACCCAACCATCCGTTGTTGGTGACGTATTTGAAACGCTTGGCAATCCAATAACCTCAAATTGGATGCACAACCGCGATGAATCAATGGACGAGGAGGCACAAGCCGCTGCGGCCCGTTTGGTTCGTCGACTCAAGGATGGTTACACCATTACCCTTGCAGAGTCCTGCACCGGAGGTTTACTTGCAAGTACCTTAACAGATATTGCAGGCGCAAGTAAGTGGTTCAATCAGTCCTGGGTGACCTACTCATATGATGCTAAGATTCGTGAGTTGGGCGTCGATCCGAAGACACTGGAGAAGCGTGGCGCTGTTTCTGCCGAGGTTGCGATTCAGATGGCTCAGGGAGCACTCGCTCGAGCCAATGCAGACATTGCAATCTCCATTACGGGAATTGCAGGTCCAAGCAACGATGGCACCAAGAAGAAAGTTGGCTATGTTTACGTTGGAATCGCTTCTCGAACGTGGGCAATTTCCGAGGCAACACAAATTGGAGGGAACCGACAAGAAAACAAGGAAGGTTTCGTCCATTTCGCATTACTAACAGCAATTCGTCACTGGGACCAAGCGATGGAACTTGCCGAACAGGCTCGTCAAGACGAAATTAAGCAACTGGAAGAAAATGCTAGAATCAAAGCTCTAGAAGAGATTGCTCGCAATCAAAGAGCCGCTGCCGCCGCAGAAGAAACTGCGTGGCAATCTCAAACATGGTCGGAAAGGAACGACATTGCAAAGAATGGCGACATCGGCACTGATGTTGAATGGGATAGTGATTCAGCAAACGAATGAACATGAAGCCTTTTGGAGGGTCGCCTCCCATTGGTAATCATGACTGCGGAGTGGGGGTTGATTTCGCAGGAATTAATGAAACGTGGAATTCTCGTGACCACAGGAGTCAAAGAGAAATTACTCTCACTTTCCAACCCAATCCAAGTTCTGGATCAAGGTGTTGCAATCGGTTTTCAGAGAGGAATGCTTACCCTTGATGTACTCAATGAAATGATTGCTGCAATCCCAAAACACAATGATGTTGAAAAAATCAGTCAACCAATAGGGCGAACGATTGCTCCAATCAAAGAACCTGAACCGGTCCAAATCCAGTACAGAAACAATCTTCCTGATTGGAGTGAGAAGGATTTTTCTGGAATCGCTACTGATGTTGATAACGATATTTTTGTGCATTATGACATCACTGGTAACAGTACAACTGAAGGGAAAATGGGACACATTCAAGCATGTTTCAACGACCGCTTGGATAGTATTCGAAAAATGATTGTGAAAAACTCTAGACTTCCTAGAAAGCCACAGGAAATAAGTAGGTTGAATACCGAATACCGTCGATATCAAGGATACGAGAATTTAGCGGTGGCAATTGGCCTTGTCAACGATCCACGACATACCAAAAACGGTCACCTCATGTTTGGACTTGAAGATGAAACTGGAGAAATGAACTGTCTGCTAACGATTCGTCAAGGTGATGATCGAGACAGAATGCATGAGCAAGTTGTTGAAGCTGGTCTGATGCCAGATGATGTGCTGGGGGTAAGTGGCTCATTCTCACAAACAGGAGACATCTTCTATGTTGATGACTTGTTTTTCCCGATGAAAGATCGACATGAAAAGAAAAGTGCTGACATCGGAGTAAGTGTAGCATTCCTTTCTGATATCCACGTAGGATCGAAAACGTTCCTCGAAGCTCAATGGCACAAGATGGTTAGATGGTTCAATACTGATCCTCTTGCCAAGACGATCAAGTATCTGATTCTCAGTGGTGATTGTGTCGATGGCGTGGGTATTTATCCAGGGCAAGACAAGGAATTGGCGATTCCTGACTTGTTTGGCCAATACACTGAATTTGCTAGACTGCTCGAATTATTGCCGGATTGGGTTGAATGCATTATGTTGCCAGGAAACCACGATGCGGTTCGACCAGCAGAACCACAACCTACCTTCGAAAAGGATATTCAACAGGATTACAATAAGACCACGTTCGTTGGGAATCCTTGTGACTTTTCCTTGCATGATGTGCGTTTACTGTCCTACCACGGGAAATCTATCGACGACTTTGTTGCTGGATTACGTACCGTCACATATTCAGAGCCAGTTGAAGCAATGCGCCAAATGCTCAGACGTCGGCATTTAGCACCTCAGTGGGGGGGTAAAACACCATTATCTCCAGAACTTGAGGATGGTCTTGTCATTCGAGAAGTACCCGACATTTTCGTAACTGGTCACGTGCATGGGCATGCATGTTTGGACTTTAGAGGAACAACACTCGTGTGTTCTTCTACATGGCAAGATCAAACATCATATCAGAAGATGCTGGGATTCCAACCTAAGCCATGTATGCTAACAATCGTCAACTTGCAATCTCACAAATCAACTTCAATTCCCTTCGCCTGATGGAACGTTGATGTGTTGAAGAATCATAGACAAATCTTTGTCATATACGATGGGAACTTTTGCCTGGCTGAAAGCATTGATTGAAGATTCTCGACTGGGGTTGAACCCGATAAAATGGCTACCCTCAATCATCATTGAGAGATCCATTTCTGAATCGCCAACAGATACTATTTCATCCGGTGAGAATCCATGCATTGCCATGAGCCGATGAATAACATCTCCTTTTCCACTTGCGTGCAACCTGCAGATTCCATCATCAGAGAGGAATCCATCCTCATCAAACTCAAACCCGTTTGCAATCCAGTCATCGACCTTCAACATAGCAGCAATGCTACTGACGAAAAGATCAACTCCGGCACTAACGATGGCCACGTAGACTCCAGAATCCTGCAAATGCTGAATAGTTTCACGAGCACCTTTCATCAAGGATGCGCCTGAGTACATTCGAAACAGTTCATCCTTGTGTATCGGATCCTGAATCGCTTTCCACATTGCTATGTCGGAGCTCATGAATTCTACATCGGTGATTTCTCCAGCAATAAACCTCGAGAGGTTCTTGCTGTTGTCCGTTCCAAATCCATCATGAAGCGTTTTCCATGAACTGACGGAGTCAACAAGGACTCCATCGCAGTCAAAGACAACACATCGACATACGCTGACCATAGCCCACGCTGTCAGTTCATGCTTGAAAGCATTCGCTTGGCATCAGAAGATTGGGCCGGTGACTTTGGGGTCACCGGCCCATCAACTGTTCTCAGTCGTATCTGAACTTCAGACGTTCTTGTTGAACGCAAGGTCGGAGTAGGTCTTGATAACGGACCCTTCGCCTGGACCTGGTTGGTAAGTGATACGGATTGTTGCATCCGTAAGAGACTGACCATCAGGGGCGTGGGTTCGTACGAAGATCTGGTCACCGATTCCGAAGGTTGATTCCTTGAAACTACCTTGGTCTTCGACCTTGTCAACAAAGGTCACAAACGCATCGCTGTTCGATGGGTTGAATCCATAGACGTTGCTTGTGTTTGAGAGCAATGTTGCATACGAAGTTCGAGCGCCTGTATCCAAGTCGGTGTAGAGGACCGTTACAGTAACGGCCGCTGTAGCCAACTCAGCTTCAGTTTGATCGACTGTGATTGACCAGTAACCGTCAGCAGTACCGAGTTTCTCGTTCTCGATGTCAAAGGTGACTCGAGGAACACCCAACTTTCCAGTCTCAGCAAGAGAAGATGCCCAGACATAGATAACACCGGAGAGGACGACAGTGATTGCAACCATCAAGATGGTAGCAATAACTGGGCTGACAGCCATTTCGTCTTCAACAATGCGTCGGGTTTCTTCCTCTTCCTCGTCTTCTTCACGGCGGCTTGACATTGCAAGTGCTGTGACGAAGAATCCAGCGAGAGCTACGACGACGAGGCTTGGTGCGAACGATGGAACAGATCCAATACCGCCACCGAGTTGTACTACGGATGGCAACTTGTCACCACTGCTGAGGAAGTCCTCAGATGGCTTGTTCGCATGGTTACAGGTGGTTGGGATACCAGCGTCACTGCCGATTGCGGATGAATCGGAGAACATGACGTTGTTACACCAGTCACTGTCTTGGAGAAGAGGTCGGCGTTGCGACTCCTTCTGTCCATCGTCACCGTATGCACCAGGCTTGGACCATTGGTCACCAACGACTCCGCCACCATAGTTGATGTGAGAGGTTGGATCATCGGTCTGGAACCGTTGTGCAGGAGACTTCGACATGTCACACTCAGCGTCCAAACAGGTCAAGACATCCATCTCAACCCATATGTATGGTGTGTCTTCACCGTCATCGACGACGTAAACATACTCTGTGATTGTCATGGTCTGGCCCCATTCTGGAGGTGTGATGTACATGACGTTCTCAGCTTCACCGTGACCTCCACTGGTGTGGAAGGTTACAGCCAACATGTGGTCGTAGGTGTATGGTCCTTGATCGCCACCGGCTCCAACGTTGACCTCAACTGGTACGTATGTACCGGTGAGGACGTTGTTGATTCCAAGGAAGTCGAATCCGACAACGTCGTCGAAGTAGTAGTCTGCGACGAGTTCACGAACGTTCTCAACACGGACACCGATTTCCTGGGTGGCAACACCTTGTTGGTAGTTTGCAATTGGCATAACCGATTGGTCGTAGTTTGGCACGTAACTTGGTGCGGTAGCAGTATCCTTGAGGACGAGACGGATCTGACAGAAGTCAGAGCCACTTGGTCCGATTTGGTGGATACCGTTGTCGTTCAAGTAGTCGATTTCCCAAGCGTTTGCTGTGGTTGTTGCATCAGGAACAAGTGTGAAGACGAGGTTGTCTCCAACAATCTCAGTGCTGAAGTAGTTCTCGTACGTACATTGGTCTGTTGATTCAACGGTCCATGTCAAGTCAGCGGCGTTGTGGTCAACGTCGTACTTGACTGCAGACAAATCGTAGGTCAGGTTGTTGGTGTTGGTGTCATCTTCCATGAGGCTGATGGACCAAGGAGCAACCGGAGTAGATCCGTTTGCTGCGGTAACAACTGCACCAGATGTGACATCCCAGTCGAGGACGACTGGAGCGTCGTTCACTGGGCTGACTGAGAAGTCAACCGTGAATGCGTCAGCATCTTGGTTCTCTGCACCATCATCTGTCAACGAGAGTGTTACAGTACAGGTTCCACCGAGTTCGTTATCGGTGTTCTCTGTAATGGTCAATTCGTTAGCAGTGACGGATACTCCGAATGCGATACATTCAGTTGGAACTGATGCATCCCATGTGTAGACTTGTCGAACAGGGCTCTGCTCGTTGTCCATGTCACGGATGTACGACTTGCTTGCGTTGGAGATGTCGCCAAGGAACTTGGAAACACTGCCGAATCCTTCAGGAACGATGTTCGTGTACGATCCATCGTCAACGAAGACAGGCATACAGTCTGCACGCTCGGTGTTACAGATGACTGGCTTGTCGTTGATGTTGTTGACAGTCAAGGTCATGTTCTTTGTGTCAGTCAGGCCGTGGCTGTCTGTGACAATGAACTCGAACTCAACAGTACCGAATTGGTCGTCAAGAGGCGTGATGGTCACAGTGTGTCCATTCTTGTCCCAGTCGACCAGTACGTTGCTGTGAGCAACTGTGGTACCTTCTGTAACAGACCAAGTTAGAGTTGCCTCATCATCTTGGACATCGTCAGCAAGGTTGGTCAATGAGAAGGAGTATGCACCACTGTCCTCATCAACTGCATCATCAGCAAGAGTACTCTGAATTTCAGGGCATGCACGCTTGATGTCGACAGTGAGCTCTTGGTTGGTCGCCATCGAAACAGCGTCAACGGTTGCCCAGTCGTATGCACAGTCAGCCTTTGTCTTAATCATGACATCGTAGTCCTTTGCAGGTCCTGCGGTTGTTGTACCCTTGTAGGTACGGTAGACAAGAACTTCATCGGTGATGCTTCCAGTTTCAAGATCCTCGTGAGTTGTCTCAATGGAGATGTACTCACTGAGAGTCTGGACACCTGTGGTAACAGTCTGTGTTGGGTGAATCGTTTGGATGTTGGCTGAACCGTCTTGGACGACAGCAACAATGTTCACCGCATCAGGTGTTCCACCAATTCGGCTGAATGGAATTGCGATTTCGAAGAAACCAGCAGTTGTTGTTCCCAAGTCAGCGTCAACAGCATCTGTGGACAAGGAGCTTGCACCCCAGCCAAGGAATCCATTGGAGTAAAGATCCATGTTGGAATCGCTGGTTGCCCAGAAGAGATAGTCTGCCTGAACCGGTAGTGTGTGAGCACCGTTGAGGTTGTAACCGGTGTTCGAACCGCCAGCAACAACGTCGAGGTAAATCAAGAGGTCGTTGGAGGTGAGGTCTTCACCGGTCATACCGATGTAGAGTGCATCACCTTCACTGTAGGTGACATAGAAGTCGTTGGTTCCGTCACCGGAGACCATACCAGGCATAGCATCGTCAGATGGGTTCAATGGTGTGTTACCAACCCAATCCGAGTTGTCACCGTCAACAGCCATAATGTCAGGCTGGAAGGAAGGTGAGACGTATGCAGCACGGGTTCCGTCAGTGGAGACCAAGGTCATACCGACAGCGGATGCAGTACCTTGTAGGTGAGTTGCATCGAGGCTGAAGAGGTTCGCTTCGTCAATGGTTGCGGATGCAACGATGCTAATCGCATTGGAATCGAGTGTGTTACCAATGCTGGTAACATATGCATTCGATCCTGCATTGATTTGCGTTGTTGAAGCAGACCAGGTCAAGTTCTCAACCGATCCAACCGACTCGACAGCGTGAAGTGCTGTTGTTGCTGTTGAGGTACCGCCGTCCCATCGGAACTCGGTGTTCTCAGCATAGACACCAACATTACCTGCAGCGTCAAGTGGGTAAATCCACGAGTAGTCACCATCGACCATGTAGAGACCTGTACCGGTCGTTCCACCGTCTACAGATGCTCCGATTGCGGTAACAGTAGCACTGTCAGCGTAAACACCAGCAGTTGCACCAGCGATTGAAGCATCTCCGTGGAGGAGCAAGGTTGCGTCTTCGATTGAGATACCGTAATCGTAACCTGCGACAGATGTTCCATCGAGATCGAGATCGTCACCCGAGTTGAGTGAGGAGATACCGATGCTCGAGGAAGCTCCTGTTCCTACGAAGGTCGAGTCAACATCGTTGACATCACAGCCATCGATGACCATAGCGTTGTCACCGATGGTGATTGTGTTGTCCTTGCTCATGACACTGACCTTGTCACAATCGTTGAGGTCGAGACCGACTGCGTTTGGTGCAGTTCGGCCAGCGCTAATTGCAACTGTGTTGTTTTCAACGGAAGGGCCGTCGTATCCGCCAGCAGATGTGCCGTAGTAGACCGCAATGTTCGCTCCACCGTCACCCCATGTGTCCGTAACCTTGAGGGTGTACGATCCAGATGTGGTGTAGGATGTGAGACGGGCATAGATGGTGTTCGAGCTGAATGAACCAGCTGCCCATGTATCCTTTGTTCCGTCAGGCTTGGTGATTTCAAGACCGATTTCACCGCCCCAGCTGTCAGATTCAAGATCGACGTATGCTGTGGCACCGGATGGAACTGTGAAGGTACAGCTTGTGGTTGAACTGTAAGAGTTCGACGCAATTGTACACAACGAGGTCGAAGGAGCAGGAGGACTTGTGGCGTCTTCCATGTAGATTCCTCCGTCAGCGTCCAACAATGAGTTGTTCGAAACAACACCGTATCCACCGTCAACTTCGATACCAGCTTCACCTGCTTCTGCAGTTCCAGTGATGTCGTTGTTGTCCAAGGTATAGTCTTGAATTCCTAGCATCTGGATAGCAGTTTGTGGTCCATTGAAGTAGTTGTCAGTAACATCAATCCGCTTGTTGTTTCCAGAGTATGCCTGGACACCTTCTTCGGAAGAAGTACTGTTGAACCAGTTTCCTGTGACAACGAGATCGTCGACGTATGCGTTTGAACCAACCCAAACGTCACCGATTTCTCCACCGTCGAGGAATTCGTTACCCTCGATGGTGAGATTATCTGCTCCAAATTCGGAGTTGCTGTGGGTGTAAGCGTATGGGCTTCTGGACATGTAAATCGCAGTACCACAATCGTTGAATGTGCTGTCCTTGATATAGGAACCATCAGTACCAGTCAGTTGAACACAGACGTCGGTGCTTTGAATCGCATTGCTCAATGGCGTGTAGCCCTTGTAGTGCGTAACAGTGACGTTTTCCATCTGGAAGAACTCAGATTTGTAGTCGTAGTTGTTCCAGTTGGAGTTGTAATCCATACCGCTTGTAATCGTAGCAACTGGGTTGAGTGTTGTATCCTTGATGGAGATGTCCATTGCGTCGTAAATCCAACCAAGTTCAAGACCGGTTTGTTGACCGGTATTTGAGTTGGTTCCGATACCATAGACTTCAGAACCGTGTAGATACAACTCAGGTGCGTTTGATCCACTAGCACCGTACCAGCGTTGTGTATCACTGAAGGTGTAGGAGCCGGTAACAAGAACCAATGTGTTGTTCCAGTTGTGCTCATCGTTGTCATCGAAGAAGAAGAATGGAATATCCATCATGATGGTCTTTCCAGACATGTCTCCTGGGGTGGCACCGTAGTAACCGTACTCCTTGTAGGTTCCACCGTCACCGTCAGACAAGTCACGAGAGCCACCTGTGCTGAGAGAACCAGCACATCTTGCAACCATCTCGTAAGATGCACTGCTGAAGGAGTAACACACACGAGCGTTGATTCGATCGGTCAAATCAATGGTACCAGTGTTTCCAGCGGCATCGTTGAGCGACAAGGATTCGAATGCGTATCGGAAGTCACCCTTGGTCGATGTGTAATCGATTTCAGCGACAGTGACCGCTTCGTATCCTGCTAGATCATCATTCGATAGTCCAGAAGAATCTACACGGATCGTACGGAATAGAATTCCGTCAGCTTCACCGTTGGAGTCAGTTGTTCCCGTTCCTGTGATCTTCTTTTCGCTGTTCATCAACACGACGTTTGTATCGTCAACAGGGTTGCCGTCTGCCTCGAGCGTCATCGTGATTTCACGCATTCGCTCAAATCCTCCGTTTCCAGTAACAGCGACCTTCGTTGTATCGATTGTTCCTTCGATGAAGTCGATTTCACTTGAACCTGTGACCTTGACATCATTCAGTGTGTTCGCAAAGGTCGAATCGCTGATGGTGATGTCACCAGAACCAGCGGTCTCGATACCGATGTTGTTACCTGCAACAGTGACACCATCAAAGGATGCATCCTTGTTGGTTTGAGCTCCGTATTGGTATGCTGCTCCTGCACTGTTAGAAATGGTACCTGTTAGTTCGCCACCAAAGTCCTTGACGTAGTAAACACCAGCGTTGTTCTGGCCATCGAAATCGATGTTTGTCAGATCCATCTGGCCTGAACCAGAGCTGGAGACGAGCATACCGTAGTCACCGCCATCAACTTCGACATCGTTCATTGCAGCAGATGTTGCTCCAACAATTTCGATACCGGAGTCGGTTGGTGAGGTAATGTCGATTCCATCGAATGCACCAGAGGCGAAGTTTCCACCAATCTGGACACCTGTATCTGCGCCAGTGATGGCACCGTTCTGGAAGGAAGCGGTTCCACTGTCACGGGCATAGTCACCGAGATCGCTTGGGTCGCTGCCAGCACGGGCGACGAAATCAAGTCGGTCCTGGTAGTTGTCTGCACGGTTGTGGAGAACGTCGACGTACATAGTAACCGCTGAAATCGATGAATCTGAGATGTCAACGATTGGGAAGGACATTCGTGCACCTTCTCCTGGGCTGTTGTAGTAACTGTAAGCGTAGTCCAAACAGATGTTGTAGTATCCACCGTATCCGACGTATCCTTCTGGAGGCTTGTAGGTACTTTGACCACCGTGGTAGGAGTTGTAGTAGTAACCCCAGTAGTGGTATGGGTAAGATCCGTAGGATGGGCTGGTGTCTTCATCGATTTCGCTCCATCGGAATCCGAACTGGTCAGGGTAGTAGTAGTAACCTGGGTAGGAAACAAACTGCTGAGGTCCTTGTGACCAGTAACGCCAAATGTAGTACATCCATCCGTCAAAGGAGCCACTGTACCCTGGACCGTAGGAGTATCCGTAGTCGTTGCAATGCCAGGATGCAACACCACCTTCACCACCAGCGTATGTGGCGGCTCCGTTTCCTGACTTAGGATCGTTGGATCCCCATGGGTAGTATCCCATTTTGTCAGGTGTGGTGATGTTCTCAGAAACCTCTCCGGAACCATCGTCGTAAGTGATTTCGATGTTCCATCGGTCAGTGAGCATGTAGTACTTGCTGGATGCATAGTTGTAGGTTGGGTGAGCGTTACCTCCACCGTAGATGGAGTTGGCACCAACCTGCAAGTAATCTCCGGAACCGAGGAACGCAGAGAGGTCAATTGCGTAGGTGTGCCATCCAGTCGACTGCCCTGAAAGGGAAGTCGAACGGTAGATGGTTGGTAGACTCATACCACCGTACACATCAACACCAACGGTGTTGTCTGTGGAGGTGAATCCATCAATTTGAGGAGCACCGTTGTAGGATTGGATACCAACAGCAGCATTCGAGACAGCGACGTTGGTGTAGGAGCCACTGGATTGTTCAACCCAAAGTGCAGTTCCTGTGTTTCCAACGTTGATGATGCTGGACGAATCGATGTTTGCAGATCCGCCGTCAATCTTGACTGTGGCCATCTCGTCAGACGAAGCAGAGGAGCCGTAAACGGTACCTGAGTTCTTCATGATGAGGGTGGCGCCGTCGCCGACGTAGAGAGCAGCCCCGGTTGTAGCGTCTTGTGCGACGTCACGAACAATTCCGCCATCAACTTCGAGGACACCATCTTGGATGTCGATGTGAAGAGGATATGTCGACGAAACTGCCTGTAGTGCACCAGTAGCAACACTTGACTTGCCAACCAACAACTTACCGCCGTTTGACAGTGTCAAAACAGGTGTACTTGTTGCAGTTGACTTGACCTTGAGTACAGCACCCATCAACTTGATGACACAACCGTTGAGGTTGAGATCTTCAGTCAATGTCATTGGTGTACCATCGAATTCATAGATAGGCTGTCCAGATGCTGTGGTTCCGTTTGTTGGGAGACCTGCACCTGTGTCAGCGTCAGTCCATGCAGCCAACCAGGAACAATCCATGTTGGTGCCGTTGAAGTCAACTGGAGATGGCTCAAGCAAGAGAGCGTATGATGAGCCAATGGTGAATCCGCTGCTTAGGTCGCTAATGTACCAAGCATCAGATGCCAAGGTCTCGTTCTGTCCTGCAGGCCCGAATGCACGTAGGTTGTGATCGGAGTAGGTGTTTCCGTTGCTGTCACCTGTGATGACCCAAACATCTGCTTCACCGTCAGCGTTGGTGATGTGCGATCCAACTTCAAAGAGTTCGGATCCTGCACCGTTGACAACGCTTGCACTGACAACGTGACCGGTCTTGTTGACTTCTTCAACAACACCGTTGACAGCTTCAAGCCGGTATGCACGTAGTTCAGCGAGTCCACCGTAGTAGACGACCGCTGATCCGGACGTGTAAACGTCACAGTCTCCGGTAGAACCGGATGAATCTGCACAGTCGTCGCCGTTTTGGTCAACTTCAATGAGTCGGATGTCCGCATTGGAACTACCGTATGCGAGGTAGACACCGCTTCCTGCATTGGAACTGGTGATTGCGATGTTGCCGAGTGTCATCTTCGAGTTACGAGCATAGACAGCGTGGTCTGTGCTTGAGGTGTGAGTTAGTGTACCACCATCAAAGATCATCATGTTTGGAGCAGCGCTACTGGAACAACTGCTGTACACACGATCTGAGTCGACAGTTGTAACATCGATAATCCATCCACATCCTGCGACACCGAATCGACCTGAGTCGAGGTTGGTGACGACCATAGCATCTGTTGAGATTGCGTTACCGGAGAAATCAATGTGACCCGCAGTAACATCTGCGAAGATGGAAGGTTGCATTCGGTAGATCAGCATGTCACCCGCAGTAACATCGTCCATGATGGCATGGTCTCCAGATGGGCCGTTAGCCGTGCTGGATGCGCCACCTGGTGCGATGGTCAAATCTGCATCTCCCCAATCGACCTCAGTCATGTTGATGTGACCGAGAGCGTTGATGGAGGCACTTGCATAATCATCTGCGACGAAGTTGAACAACTTGACCTCGCTCGCAACTCCGAAGTCGGAGGAGAGAACAGATCCAGTTTGTGCTGTTCCGCTAGTAATGGTTGCAGTTACGTTGGAAACGGTAACATGTTGAAGGTCCGTGTCAAACAAGTTGACGTAGGCATTCTCGATGGTGACGTTCTCAACGTGGAGCATACCGCCAGTGGAACCAGGGTAGTTGACAATAGCACCGCCCCATGTTTCACCGTCTGTGTTACAGTTGGTCATTGTACCTTCCTTGATCATAGCGTCGGAGCTCGATGGGAGGTTGATACAAGCCTTGTCAGCACCGTTGATGCTGAAATCGTTCATGCTGAATCCAGTTCCTTGACCACTGCCGTGACGGATAGCCGTCTCAACGTTGGTGAAGGTAACGTGGCTGAGCGTGAAGTTTCCAACGTTGCTGTTGGAGTAACAAGGTCGTGTACCGCCGTTGCTGTCAGCACAGTAAGCGTTGTAATCACCGTGGCGTGAACCTGCGGAAATTGCTGCTGTGCTGGTGTTGTTGAAGTCAACGTAACTGAAGACGTGGCGATTATCAGTACCACCGGTTGTAGCACAGTCATCTGTGAATGAAAGACCCTTCCACTCAGCACCATTTTGTCCTTCGAAGAGGATGTGGTCGGAAGAGTTTCCATTCGCCTTCACTGAATCACAAGCGCCATCGACAGATATTCCCTTGCCAGATTCAACTTGGATGACAGTACCTGGCTCAATGGTCAGGTCGCCACCAGAGACTGACAAGAAGTCACCGTTTGGACTGATTCGGTACGGAGATCCTTCGTTGTCCCAGATACATTCGACGTTGTTGCTGGAACAATCCAAATCGCTGTCGATGTCAGTACCCTTTCCTTCGAATGGCATTGCACGGACATAGACACCACAATCTGTGTTGGAGTTATCATAGCAGTAGTAACTGCTGTAGTAACCCCACCATGGTGCAATTGTACCTGGTCGAGCAGCAGAGTTGCTCGAGTATGGTAGCGAAGGCATGTTGGTACCCCATGTAGTGATACCACGCTCAAGAGCTGTAGAACCACTGTCAATCATGTAGAGGTAACCGGCACGGCCGATTCGTAGACGGTCGTTGCTGTCATCTCCATCGAAAGACTTCTGGAAGTAGTCAAACTGGAAGCCTGATGGCAAGTCGATGTTTGCGTTACATCCTGTCTTGTACTGGTTCCAGTAATAGCTGTAGGAACAGTAGTAACCAGTTGGTTGTCCGTTCGATGTTCCCGAAATCACTTGAGCCGCGTTCGTGACTGGCTTGATTCCTGTTGAGAAGGACTCGTAGCCGTGATCATTTCCGTCGGTTGAGATACGGAAGTTCGAGGAGTGAGGGTTGTTACCTGCCATGTATCCAGCACCTGGGTTTCGCATGGTGTCACCCTTTGTTCGGGTGTGATCCATGTATCCAACGGTTGCATAGTCGTAGTATGCGCTACACGAGGAATCGTACTTGAATTCAATCTCGTTGGTAACGTCATAGAAGATGACTTGGTAATCACACAAGTATTGTGTGTTGTAACCCATGTCTCGCCATTCGACGATGAGCATCATGTTCGGATCACCGACTTCGAAGCTGTTCGAAGCGGTGGTCTTTGTGTTGATACCGCTTGATGCTGTCGACGAATCAACAGATGTTGCGTAGTAGGTTACGTAATCGCCACGCTCGAGCGTAGTGAGTTCTGCAGACCAGTCGCACTCTGAATCAATACAAGCGCTGCGTTGCTTACCGACTGGGCTGAGCAACACTGAGTTCTGTGTACCGTTGTTGATGCTGTAGTACAATGTTGGACCTTCGCCAATGGTTTGGTTGACGTTCAATCCTGATGGTGGGTCACCTGCATCAGCGATTGTGTATGTGAAGGTACGAGACTTGCTGTGCGAGTCACGCATGGTTCCGTGGTCCATTGTAGGAGCACTGGTATCCGGTGTTGGTGCAACATTTCCTACCTTGTAGGTTGTTGAACCAGAGGATGCCATACGACCGTAGTATCCGGCACTGAGTGCAAATCCGCTCCACTTGTATGAGGAGGTCTGGTATGCGTAGTAGTATCCGGAGGAACATCGAGCGTTGCTGGATGTGGATCGGTAGAAGTAGTAGAAACCGTTTGTACCAGCACAAAGCCAGTTAGCCTTGGATGTACTGTAGGTTCCATTCCAGTCAAACTTACCGAATGTTCCGGTGATGTCGAGACCTGAAAGCGGGATGTTGTACGCAGCAGTGTAACCGTATGTGCTCACTGAAGTAGCACCGGTACCACCAGCAAGCTTGCCGGTTTCGATCTCAGGTGTTGAGTCACCTACACCAACCATGCCCCAGTCGTTTGCTGTTGCATCGTAGTGGTAGATGAGGTTCATTTGTGGACCGTTCTTTGCGCTAATTGCAAGGAAGCCACCATCGCCTTGGTGAAGTTCATTCAATCCAGACTGGGTTCCGCCAAAGCCGTTGTATCCACTGCTTGGAGCAGTCGTCCACTGAAGTTTCCACTGGTTGTAGAAGTAGTATGAGGACGAGTAGAAACAAGAGTAACTACCTGTGCCACAATTGGATACGTCCCACTCGAAGAGATACTCATCACTGTGGTCGTAATAGGTCATTTGTCGGTCGTGGTAACCTTGTGGGCTGTAGTAACTACCTGAGTGAACATCCGTCTGAAGGACAGTCATCTTCTTGGCAGTTCCTGCGTTTGCGACGTCATCGACAAAGAAGTAGTTGGCGTTGCTTTGGACCCACGTAGCAGGGTTGGAGGCGCTTGCAGGTGGTACTGGATCGTATCCTACGTTTGCACCGTTGCTACCAGAGTTAAGGTCCTGGAACTTCCAGTAGTACTCGACATAATCGCCAGCACTGAGGTCAGGTGTTGAAGCCTTGAATCGGCAGTCTGTTGAAGAGGTTCCACAGGATTGTACAGTTGTTGCACTGACTGATGTCCATGTACCGTTGTTGATGCTGTAGAACAACTTGACACCGTTGGTGGATGTCGTGTCGATTCCTGAAAGATCGGTCAACTTTGTGAAGAACGTACGCTGGCCTTCTACATAGGAAGTCAAACCGGAGTAAGCTACGTGACTGGAGGTTGGGGCATCCGTGTCAGATCCACCGGAGTAGACCACTTCGAGGTAGCTGTTGGAACCACCGCTGTTGTAGGCGCGAGTGTAGATGTAAATGGCTGAGGTCATGTCAGCACCCATTCCGACTGTACCGGAGTTGGTTTGAGCGTTCAAGATGTAGTTGTGAGAACCTGTCGAGGAAGAACATGCTGTTCCTGCTGCGTTGTTGTTATCACAAATTTCTGCAGTTTTCCATCCGGTTCCTTGGGAATAGGTTCCTGCTGCTGCAGAGTTACCAATCGATGAAATCAACTTACGCTCATTGGTGTTGGAGTTTGAGCCGGACAACAAGTTTGCACCGATTGCTCCTGAACAGGATGCGGAGGTGATGCCGTAGTCGTAACGCACATCAGTCCCACACGCCTCAAGAACTCTTGCGGTGATGGCTGTGCCTGAGGAACTACCGTATCCATAGTTGACGTATTGCTTCCAGTTGACTTCCTCGACTGTAGCACCGCTTGGTAGTGCAGAGCTGCTTGTGAACGCATATCGGTGCCATGGGACGTAGTAGTAAGAACCGTAATAACGGTAGAGGTAGGAGTATGTGTTGTCGTAGCAGTATCCGTAGTATACGTAACAGTAACCACGGCTTCCACTTGTGACCTTGATGGTTGGGTCGAGTGCGAGCGGGTATGCTCGATCTTCGGACATTAACCAGTCAGATTCAACAGCAGTGGTGAGGAGTACCATAGGCCCGTGTACTTGTACAAAGTATGTACCGTAGTATGGCTCTGTAGCGCTTTCTTCCATAACAACTGGCTCAGGGATGGTGGCCAGAAGTTCTCCGGATTCGACGTTTCGGATTTCGAGTTCACCTTGTGTTGTAGTGATCTCTTCGCCGAGAGCAACACCGTCGAGGTAGAGGCCGTAGCCCATTGGTAGACGGATGGTCTCAGTCATACCGAAGTACGCTGCGATTTCGTCAAGGACTGGGCGCTCTTGGATGAGGAGGTTTTGCTTGACTTGAGTCGTGTCGACGGAGTAGTCAAGAGCAAAGCCATCAGCGAGAGGGTAACGAATCACGTTTCCACCGACTTCAACATCGCCAGTTGCTGGAGCAGCATGGTACGGCATTGGAGCAGTTCCTGTGATATCGATGGTTACGAGCATTGGGTTCAAACCTGTGACGATTGGATCGACGAATTGGTTTGGTTGGATGCTCACACCACTGGCAACTTCTGCACCGAAGCTGGTTGTGAAGATGTTCTCTGTCACTTCCCATCCTTCAGGGGTTGCCATGATGTTGAGGTTGATGTCCTCGTAGGCTCCACTGTCAGCAAGGTAGTGCATGGGCTCATCGCTTGTGAGCTGTGCAATCTTGCCATCCTCAGTGAGGAAGCCCTTTGTGTTCATCTGCCTCATGCCCAGGAGTTCCTGAGCGGCATCATACTCATAGGTTGTTTGTTCGATGGTCGCTGGCAGCTTGAAGAAATCATCTACTTCTGAGACGATCTCTGCGTTGCTGACAGTATCGGTTGCGGTGTTGTCCACTAGGCTTGTCATTGGCATGAAGGCCATCAAAGCACATAGTAGAACGGCAATTCCGATTCCACCCATTGCGGTTTTCGTTTTCTTATTCTTGTTTCCCAACATAGTCATTCACTCCATACGGACTGTATGCAAGTGCAACCACGCTCTCCGCCACTTATAGGAGTTGGGGTGCAAAATCTTTGAATTCCAATTTTCACGAGGTTAATGAAACGTTATACTGGAAGCGATTTTTCTATCTCAATGGTACAAACAATTTGTAAAATGAACATTTATTTTAATCGGAAAAATTCGATAAACAAGATTCACACTTTGAGATCGAATAAATTCTGAGCTGATACCGGTTCAAGAAGATTAAACAAAAAAAGGCCGGAGAGGGCGCCAGAACGCCCTCCCCGGCGGCTCCTGTGCATTGGCTTGCACAGATTACGACGGTGTTACTCAGTCAGGTGTACGGACTCAGTAATCCCAGTCTTTCTCTTCGCCGTCGCCACCGCCTCGTGAGAGGATGAAGGCTCCTGCGATGAAAGCTACAACGACAACGCCGCCAATTGCGCCCCAAGTCCAACCTGGGAGTTCGCCACTTGCTGTGTCGTCGCCATCGGTGTTGTTGTTGTCAATCTCCCCAGCATCGTTTGCTTTGAAGAACGCAGCGTCTGCGCCAGCATCACCGGAGGATGAGGCGGTACCTGTGTTTCCAAGTGCATCGACTGGAACAACAGCGAAGTACACTGTGTATTGACCTGGTGCAGTGCTCATCATGACATCTGCTGTCATGACATCAGCACTTCCTGTGTTGACACAAGTTGTTGGCATGTTCGCTGCATCGAAAGCATTTCGATTCTTGTAGCAAACGTTCCAAGAAGCAACGTCATCGGTTGTTCCCGTTGCGCTCCATGTGAGTGTCCACTTGTCGCCCGCTTCAACAACACCAACGCCTGTAGCACCAGCATTGTCGACTTGCTTATCGGCAACGACTGTAGCAGTTCCGATTGGAGAGCTGCACAGACCATCGTTGTTGCACACTGCAACCTCGATATCGTAGGATTCACCGTGCGTTGTGGAAGAACCGCTGTACGTGTAGGTTACCACAGTTCGGTCCAAGTCAACTTCGAAGACATCTCCATTGGAATGGGTGATGCTGACAGAGATCTTGTCTCCAGCGAGTGGCGTTCCAGTGAGACCCCAGTTCATGGTGAGGTCTCCTCCGATACCAGCAGCAGCACTAAATCCACTGATGGATGCACTCGGAGGCTCCATTGCTTGCAATGGTGCGTCGATGAGTAGGAACTGTCCTGCAGGGAGGATTGGTCCAGAGAGTACTGTAGAGAGAACAGACTTTGTAGAGTCTTCTTCACTGTTTGTTGCTCCATCAGCAAGGAGTTGCGTCAGTGTAGGACTGTTACAGTTGGTTGTGAACCAAAGCGAAGATGCGCCTAGTCCTGAATCAAACATCATGGCAATGCTGTGGGCAAGGACGTCGTTTGCCGCATAGGTTGTCACAGGAGCGTAGTCAATGACAGCAATTGGACTGTACTCACCTGATAGGTCGCCACCTGCACCGTCTGGGAGTGTGATACCAGAACAAGCACCTGTGTCGCCGTCAGTTACGGAGATTGTAAATGGAGACTTGCTGAAGTAAGTCAACGAGTAATCCATTGTGATTCCACTGTCAGTTGAGTCAGATGCGACTGCGTCGTTCCAAATTTCGATGATGATTTCTTCGCTTACTTCACCGCCATGAGCATCGGTGATGGTTACGACAACCGGGAAGGTTGTAACGAAATCTTGGATGACCGGAGTTGCACAAGTTCGTGCAATTCCACCAACACCTCCACATCCCGCAAGTGGGAGGCTCTCTGCGCCACCGACCCAAGCATAGGTTAGGCCTTCACCGGTTACGTCGTCAGCGTCAAAGACGGATACTTCGAACTCAAGCATGTTTTCCATACCGAGCATGAGATCGCCTTGGGTTACAAGATCGAGAGAAGAGATGACAGGGAGGTTGTTGCGAACTTCCTTCTCCATTGATACAACGTTGTTGCTTGGCTTTTGATCGGTCGTCTTACCGCCCATGATCAATTCAGCTTCGATGGTATAGGTACCAACATCAAACTCGACCATCGTACAAGCGTGTCCTTGGTCGAAGGCATTTGGACCTGTGCCGAGGAGAGCATAGTTGTAAGATGGCTCTACGCCTTGAAGACACTCGTTTGCGAGGACGTTGATGACTTCGCTTGTGTCGGCGTTCGTGATAGTGAACGAGACGTTCCAATCGTACAACTCGGTCGCAGAAGAACCACGATGTTCAACGGATGCATCGATGTAAGAAGTGCCTACTGAAAGGTCACCTGGCTCGCCTGCACCTACGGTGAAGGTAGAGATTCCAGTTCCATCGCTGTTGTATCCTTGGTTGACAGTCAACATTGAAATGCGGATGTCGTGGAAGGTGGAAAGAGTACCGGTGACTTCGTCAGCGTTGTTTCTGGTGATATCATCCTTCGTGAAGGATTCTTCACAGAAGTTTGCATAAATTTCTTCGGTTGTCGTAGGATTACCTTCAGCATCTGTGGAATTGATGAGGACCGTGTCAATGCACGATTCAAATTGTCCGTATAGGGAGTATCCGCCAATCGCAACATCAATGCTGTAAGCAGCATCGGTATTACTGGTGTCTGGTAGAACAGAACCAGAGTAGGTCCAGACACCGTTGCTGATGTCGTCGGACATAATCGTGCGGACCTCAGTAATGTTGTCTGCAGGGTCCGATTCGTTTTGGTAAACCATGACCACTTGGTCGGTTCCGACATTTACGGAGTGGACAAGCGATCCAAGGGAAGCCAGTCGGAGGTCAGTTCCATCGCTTGCAGTCGCTTGGGACACGTCACCTTTGACATCGAGTTCCATAGTCAAGTTGTGTGTGATGAAGTCGGATGAGCCATTGAGCATGACACTAACTGTGAATGCTTTGGCGCCTTCGCCAGTTGCGACGACAGAGCCATCGTCCCATGCAATGTCGATTTCGATGTCGATGTAATCAACGACTTCCACGTATACTTGTTGGACATCGTTGCCTGGGTCGACATCTTGGTCGGAGTAGGTCTCGATTTGGATGACGTAAACACCCGCAGCAGGCGTCCATGTGGCGTCGCCTCCTCCGTATTGGATTGTGGTCTTGCCGCCCTTGAAGACAGCTCCAGCAGCAAGGGACTGGTCAGCACAAACGCTGACATCATCACAGATGACATCAGGATTGTCAAACTCAAGGTCTGCTCCTGTTGCATCCTTTGCAAGCATCAATGGATTTCCATTGCCGTCAGCAATCCAAACTTGGGCTTTGTATCCAAGTTCAGTGATCGGTTGATCACCTGCGTTCTGAATGAAGACTTCGAAGGTCGTATCGATACCTACGAAGATTTCATTGCGGCACTCTGGGTTACACTGGGTTTCTTTCGGTGAAGTAATTGCAACGAGTTCAGCATCAGCACCACTTCGGGCACCTGTGTCCTCAATTACTTCGGTTTGTTCTAGTTGTGTGATGTCGATGTTCGCCATTAGGCTAGCAACCAACAACAGCACGAGCATTACAGGGGTAATTTTTCTCATGTCATATCCTCCAATAAGGGCGGTATCTCGCCCTACGATAAACGACGTATATATACTATGGGTGAGATTTTAATTGAAACCTTGTATAAAAATCACTCTATCTAAAATAATGCCGCTGCGAGCCTGCAAAAGTGTTAGCTCGAAGAGCGTAATGCTTCCGATGGTTCAATTTTTGACACGGCCCTAACAGGCACCAACGTAGCGAGATAGACCAATATCACACCACCGACGAAGACCAAGAATACAGTCGACCATGGCAAAACGAGATCCGCTCCCTCATCTTCCCAGATAGCAGAATGCAAGCCAACATGGAACATCAAAGCTACAACAATGCCGTTGAGGATACCGAGTAAGGAAACCCAGCCGATTTCAATGAGATGCACTCGCGTGACCATACCACGCGTAAATCCAAGAGCACGCAACATACCGATATGCCTGCGTCGTTCTGAAACAGAGCGATACGTTACGACTCCAATGCCCGCAATACCGATAATCAAACCAATGGCAAGATATCCTTCAAACAACGCAAGAATTGAAAGTACGAGAGATTGAATCAATGCAACATCCTCTGCAATCAGCGAAACATCGACTCCGTCTTTCTCCAAATCCTGCCGGAGATGTTCTGCTAATTCTGTTGCTGCTTCGCGTTCTGATGAGGATTTACCAGCCGCCGCAAAATATCTGACTTCATCCGAATCAAATGCTGTGGAGGGTAAAGCATCCTCTGAAACAGAAACATAAACTCGAGTCAGAGTTCCATCATATTGCTCTACAACTGGCTCTGCTGGCATCCATATTCCGGCTGAAAACAAATACGATGATTGTTCAAGAATTCCTCCGACCATAACCTGGCGACGATGACTCGGTTGTTGAGCATCAATGATCGTGATGTTTTCGCCCACCTTAACAGCGAAGACACCAACATTTGCCCCGTCCAAAGAGGACTCAAGACCAAAGGAAGCGTCTACAAAGACAACATCTGTTCGATTGTTCATGGCCAACCATGCTTCGTCAGAAGATTGTCCAAGTGAGGTATCCCAAATGTGCAGGGGAAGCCCCCCATGCTCTGCAAATCCAACATCCACGCCCCGTAGGATGTATGGCGAGCGTTCTTCGTTGGTATTTTCGATGAAGGCTTGAGCACGATAGACTCGCCCAACAGCATCGATTTGCTCCACGTCTGTGTTTTCTAACTTCCAATCAGAAACTGGGCCTTCCAATTGCAACGGCCGAGACCGAGATGCAGAAAGCATCAATTCAAACTCTCCTTCCGACTCTTCGACAAAATTACTAGAATAATTTTCGAATTGTAGGGTGTATCCGCTGAGGACGATAACCGAAAAGACCGTGATCGAAAACATACCCATGACAACCGCCGTTCGCAATGGCTTATGCAATGGGTAAGAAAGGGCTACAGGAACCACTGCTCCGCTCTTGAAAGACGCAAGACGAAGCACGCTGCGAATCATCATCGGAGCCAATGAGGCGAGAACAAGAACTCCTGCGAACACTTGGACGAGACCAATAATGATGAATGAAAATTCATTCGGAGTCAATTCCGATCGTATTGGATCAATCCATGAAGGCAATCCAGTCCAGATGAGAAGAAGCACGCCGATGAAACCAATGGTCCTACGTGGTGCTTCTCGATAGGTTGGCAAGGAGCCCTCTGGCGCCCGCTTTGCTCGAAGAACTGGCACAATCCAAAACAGGATTGGACAAATAAACAATACGACAGCACAACCAAGAACGATCCATGCGCTATGTGCCAAAAGGTCGCCTCCGATAAAGAAAAGCCCGGTGCTGACTAAGACAAGTGCCAGTGCCCCAATGACGAAGAGGTAGAGGCCCCATGGCACATGTTTCGGGACGCGTTGAGGAACGTTCTTCAGCGCATGAACAATAATCATTCTTGAGGACCACAAAGCAGAAGCATACAATGTCAACATAGCAATGTGGAAACCCCAAAACCAACCTGCCAACAGTGAAGAAACGTCAACATGGAAAGAAAACACATCAGCTCCTGCATTGGCAAAGACACTCGAAAAGCCAATTCCGATGAGCCAAGCGAGGCCTACGCCGAACAACGAGCCAATGGCACATCCAATAACCGCAGCAATTGATCCTTCAATCATTGCCGTGTAGCGAAGGTCTGAACGAGTCATACCAAGGGCTCGTACCGTTGCATATTCTTTCTGACGAACATCCACTAGCATTGTTACGATTGTGATAATGAGTAAAATTCCTGCAGCAATGGTGAAGGAACCAAAGACAAGGAACATTGCCGATAAGACTCCAGACGACGCTTCTGCCTGTTCTAGAGCATCGAGTTTGACCGCTCGAACAGATAGAAATAAATCGTCAATACCCGTTATCGAATCAAGATGCTGTTCCAGCGCTGTAAGATTTTGGTTTGAGACATTACCAAAGACGAGCATTGAGCGTTCGTTTTCATCTGCAACTGCAAGGGTTTCTGCATCACTCATGTTGATGAGACCGAGAATGACCGGATCCAAGTCTGCTAATGAGGACAATCGATCATCATCGACGAAAGAACCGTTGATTGTGAGATTGATTGATTCATCCGACCCAAAGGCGTATTGAAACAATCCCGTAGCTGAAAGCGTGGTATTTCCAACAGATGTGAGAGGTTGTAAGCGTTCACCGATGTGAACATCTCCTTCTCCCACCCTGAGGTTCGAAACGTCTCCTTCCAGAGCAAAGAACATCTGAGGAAGTGTACCAAAGCCTCCTGCATCAGAGAGAATCGGCAGTCGCATCGTTACAAACGATGCATCCTCGACCAACCGAAGAACAAGGCCCGTTTCTTCAATACACCAAGCGTGGGTGGTGTTGAATTCGGCCCCGCCTCCGTTGCAGACCTCTGGAGATGTAGGCGAATTAAACGGCCAATCTGACGAACTAATTTCAGTAAAGGAGTCAGTTCTCACCTCCAAGGGTTGCCTGAAATATGACTCGCTTAACAGACCCTCAAAACGAAGATAGAGGAAGTTTTCATCCTGTGTAAGTTCCCAATCGAGAACAGTTGAGGGTATAGCGAGATTCAGTTCAACATTCTGTGCTGAATCGTTACTGAGGTCACCAAACCAAATCGATGGTGATTCTCCGGTTTCGAGAGCAATCCAATTGCTTGACTTCGACGAAACAGCGACAATTGTGGTTTCCTCAAGGACTTCCTTTGTATCATCACTCGAAACATTTCCAACGATGAGGCCCCCTTCATATGCGGCAAAACCGTATTCACCATCAACCGAAACATCGTTTACAATATTCCCGCTTGGAACACGCCAGACCCACGACGTTTCGTTGGTTTCAAAACCGAGTCCCGCAGGCCCCCAATGCCACAACGTTCCGTGTTCAACATGGAGACCATGGATATCTCCATCTGCGAGTGTGAGCAAATTTGAGGTCTGCGATTCGAGACCAACAAGAGGTACTTGCAACACTTCCATCAGTGTAGAATCCGGCGCAAGAATCGATCGGTTTTCCATCAGACTTGTGACGATTTGAGGCGATAGTCGCCCTAGACCATTTGTTGATGCCAGGGTAACTGCGCTTTGTTCGGTGATTATTTGCAATCCCGACTCGTCAACTCCGATGCTGTCGTTCAACGTTTCAATCACAGCATCAATAACCGGATTCAATGCATCACGTGTGTCCGTTTCACCATCAAGAGAAATTCGAATTGACGTAACGTTGCCTTCAGACTGTTGCCATAGCTGTGCTGTTCCGAGATCGGTGAACAAAGCAGGTGCTGTCGTACCTGCAAGTTGAGCTTGTCCACTCATTGGCACAATTTGATGAATCGTGAAATTTTCTTCAATGCGTTCGATACCATTCTGAGTTCGAACAAACCAGCCAAGTTGGATCTCTTCACCTTCACTTACGTCGAGTTCATCGGAAAACGCCGTATTGACAACGAGTTGAGGCTTGGTAGCAAAACGATTGATTTCTTCCAATTCAAACCAAGTGAGACCATTTTGTTTAGATCCAATCCTCTCACTTTCCTGATGTTCAAGAGCAAACCAAGCGACACTTGGATTTGCCTTTCCTTCGGCAGTGACAACAGTGGTTGAGAGAACACGTCCGGACTGGATGTAATCGAGATCTTGAATTCCTGATGCTCGGAGATCATCGACAACCGATTGTGGAATTTCTGTAACCTGTCCAGCGTTTGAATCGAATCCTGAAATAAGGAGGTCCGTGTCTCCCCATGCGGCATCAACTTCCTCGCGAACGGTTTCATCCAGTGAATCGCCAACAATGAGTGAGGAACTTATGATGGCTGAGCCAATCATCAATCCTGCCATAAGAAGCGCGGCCTGGCGTTTTTTCCGATTCAATTGTTGCCATGCGAGACGGAACGCTAGTAGTCGCCTTGAGCAAAGAATTGCTTGAACTCCAAAAAGACTCAGAATACCGAACATGAGACCACCGACAAAGGCTGTCAGTGGAGAGAATTCGAGCCATTCAAGAAGAAGAAAGGTCAACATCCCATCCAAGATAGGCGTCAGCAGGATGGCTAACTTCCCGCCTTTCGAACATTCAGTTCGTAGACCAACTACTGCTCCAAGCGCCCCAAGTGCAAGGACAAAGGCAAGAAGCAGGATGAGGAACAAGCCTACTCCTCCTCTGAAGGTTCCTCGATGAAACGACCGTCCGACATCCGTCGTATGGAATCGCATTGATTTGCAATCGATTCATCGTGAGTTACGATGAGAAAGGTTGTGTTCCCTACGTTGCACAGGGTGCGCAGAAGATGAAGAATTGATGCAGAGGTTTCTGCATCGAGGTTCCCTGTTGGCTCGTCACAAAGAACAATCGCAGGTCGATGAACAACAGCCCGAGCGATGGCAACACGTTGTTGCTGACCGCCTGATAGTTCGGCAGGGCGATGTTCTAGACGATCACCCAAACCAACTGCTGTAAGTGCCTTTGTCGCTTCCTGTCGAGCCTCGTTGGCGGGTTTACCTTGGATGAGTAACGGCAATTCCACATTTTCTAAAGCAGTCATGACAGGGAGAAGATTGAATTCTTGGAAGATGAATCCCATGTGTTTCCCACGAACTCTTGTGCGTTCATCATCACTGGACCCGTAGAGGTTTTCACCGTTGATAGATACCATTCCTGAGTTCGGTTCATCAATTCCTGAAAGGACGTTCAGCAAGGTAGTCTTACCACAACCAGAAGGACCCATAATGGCAACCATGGAACCCGAATCAATTGTAAGTGAGACGTCCTGAACCGCCTGAATGACTGACTCACCAGATTCGTACAATTTCCACAAGCCCTCGGCATGAAGTGCAAACGCCATGGAGAACGATACGGTTGCGTATTGATAAACTACCGCGTCAACCTGTGTCCATGACAGAAGGATACGTGCGAGTTCTTGCATTCGGACCGATTGCTGAAACCATTGGGTCTCGGACATCCAAGGTCGAATGGCGAGAAGACCTGAGTATCGAAGACATTGTTCGTGAACTTGAGTTAGGGCACTGGCTTGGTCAAGGATTGGCAGTCGCTTTGAACGGTGAGCGATGCCCTGTTGATGTGCATTGTCAGCGTGGAGATGAGGTAGCACTTCTACCGCCTGTATCTGGTGGCTGAATCGAATCAATCCCTTGTTAGCGATGGCAAGTCTTGAAAGCCTCAACGTATAGGGGCACATGGGGAACTGCATGGCCTTTAGTCCGGGACCGCTTGAAATCATCATCCTTCTTGGAATCTTCTTCATCCTCTTTGGTGCCGAACGACTTCCAAAGATGGCAAATGCACTTGGACGTTCGAAAGGTGAGTTCCACAAAGGACTCTCCGAAGCCACGACCGTAGCAACCATCACCGATCTTGAGGCAGGAGGTAAGACCCCTGATCAAGTCCTCATGGACCGTGCGAAGGCAGTAGGTATCGATCCGACAGGCATGGCAGTTGAAGAACTCGAGAAAAAAGTCACTGCACTTGAATCACTTAATGATGAAGAGTGATTATCCACGCTTGAGTTTCATCGGCGAACCGCATCGATCACAGGTTTTCACATCATCGTTTCTGGAGCGATGAGCATCGGATGAAACCTCTTCTGTTTGACGACATCCGATGCATCGAAGAACCCACTTCCATTGCTTCTTCCCGCCCGTGGTCATCACACCTTCTACAGAAACACCTGCGCTTCTTGCAACGTTTTTCATCCGATAGTCATCCGTAACGAGCTTGGTTTTGTTGGCAATAGCCAGGGCGAGAAGATCAATATCAACATCCGAAAGACGTGGCAAATCTCCTGTTTGGGAAGCAATCTCGATTGCTCTTTGTCGCTCGTCGGCTGTTGCAGTACGCCAATCCATTTCCAACGAATCGATTAGAAGCCACCGTTGTTGGTCAACGTTTTCCAATTCACTTTGCTGGAGGATAGAAACGATCTCTCCCTTGCAACGTTCAATCGGCCAATTCAATAACGCAGAGGTATCGAGAACGGCCATAAAGAAACGCTGTTGAATCAACGTAAAGAAGACGTCGATAACCCATAGGCTCAAGAAGCCGCAACTGTACCTTATTCCATGATTGGGGAACAGTTCATCCTCGATTTCTTCAATCAGTTTGGCCATTTTTCTCTTGCGTTGCTTTCTTTTACAGAGGCGATCATTCAACCGATTCCCCCGGACATCATGTTCCTGCCCATGGCATATGAGGAACGAGACAGCACCTCTATGCTGCTTTGGTTGTGGTTTATCGTCACCTTTTCATCTGTATTAGGCGCCGTCGTTGGACACACGATTGGAAAACGATATGGTACCAAGCTTCTCGACAGATTTGGGAAACCACAACACCGAGAAAGGCTCGAATTTCTGTTTGATAAATATGGAACATGGGGAATGTTCATCGCCGCTGTTTCACCTTTGCCGTACAAGGTATTTGGCTGGATTGCAGGTGCAAGCAACATGAAGTTACAACCCTTCATCGTAGCAGGAATTTTTGGGCGCGGAATGCGGTTTGGATTGGAGGCTGTGTTAATCTATTTCTATGGAGATGTTGCGCTCGATGCAGTGACATGGCTACTTGATCATGAGTTGATTATGGGGATTGGACTCCTAGGATTGATCGCAGGTGTTCTTTGGTGGTTCAACAGCAAGAATGTTCCAGAATCAAACAGCGCTTAGGCGTATGAGGCCATGGCAATAGAAAGCGATGTGCTTTTTGGTTTACCCACCATATCAGCAGTTAGAATTCTCAGATTCGCATTCTTAGCGCGGGTCCAACAATCAATCTGAAATCCGGGATTGTTCAAACCAAGCCTTCAGGATGTTCCCCTCTGCGAGTAGGAGATGCTCTGCAATGGTTCCTTGTTTCCGATTCAATTGTACCGCAATGTCCTGTTGCTTGCACTCACGAGGATGATTGTAGTATCCCATATGGATTGCTGTCTCGAGGACCTCTTTTCGACGTGGAGACATGCTAGGGGCTGTGAGCCATTCACCTTGGTACGATTTGTTAACGGTTAATTTGTATCGTGACCCGAGAAGTGATTTAACCTGATTTCGGAATGCTGAGACGCCTGTAGGAGTCCCTTGCATTGAAAGAACAAGTTGTTTCTTTTCAATGATAATCGGAGCAATTGGCCAAGCATCGTCTTGACTAACGATAAGACGTGCAATTGGCCCATCCATTTTCGCTGTGAATAAATATTGGTTACCTTTAGAATTAAGGACATCAATCAACTCAAGAGAAGGTACTTGATTGAGATCCTCGATTGAGTATCCACCGGATAAGGTCGCATCAAAAAGCAATACTGGTGAACCATCCAAGACCTGTTTGATACGGATAAATGTTAATTTCTTGCATAGATTCACGAGTTCGCCAGCTGGCAGTTCCACGGCATCCTCGTATTGTATGATGAATTGCATTTGTGAAAGCATGGATATACCCTTTATGATAGGGTGCATGCGGAAGTATCTATACGTAACGATATGAACCCCAAGATTTGGATTTCCAGGTGCTCGTGCCGGGATTCGAACCCGGGTCAGCGGGATGAAAACCCGCGATGATGGACCTGGCTACACCACACGAGCCAATGACCTCCCGTGTCGCCTCTTATTCATAACCGTTGGCCATCAAAATCTTATGCAAGCGTTCCATTTTGATAGTCGAGAATCGCTTGATGAATCTCTTCCCGAGTGTTCATTACAAACGGGCCATAACGTGCGATTGGTTCATTCAATTCCGGTCCTGCCAACAATAAAAATTCTGCACCACTTTTACCAGCTTGAATGTTGATTGAATCCCCTTGAGTGAGTAAACCAAGTTGGCCATCATGCAAGTTCTTCCCATTGACTTGGAGGTCCCCTCCAAACACGTATAGCATCGCATTCAAATCCGATTGAATGTTTTGGGACAAGGAACTCATACCGGTCATCTTGAAATGAATGAGAGAAATTGGGATAACCGTATCAATAACGGCGGATACTCCAAATGCTTCACCTGCAATGACAACAGCGTGAACAGAACCATCCTCATTGGTTGTCTTAGGAATCTTTGAGGCAGGTATGTCTTGGTACCGAGGCACAATCATCTTGTGTTCTGCAGGGAGATTGACCCAGATCTGAAAACCATGAGATCGCCCCCCGTTCTCTAAGAATGAATCCTGAGGCAATTCAGAGTGAATAACACCACGCCCTGCGGTCATCCACTGTACGTCACCGGGATTCAAATCGCCTTGATTCCCTGCACTATCCTGATGTTGCATTGCTCCATCAAGCAGGTAGGTTACTGTTTCAAAACCACGGTGAGGATGTGAGGGAGCACCCAATGCTTCGCCGGGGCCCCATTCGATGGGCCCCATCTCATCGAGAAGAAGAAATGGGCTCATCAGAGACCCCATTGGTTTTGGCCGACGTACTGGGAATCCTCCGCCTTCGACCATCTGATGGGTTGGAACGGTCATCCGAACTTTCCGTTCGATCATTGCAAGACTCTCCCGATGAGGTCATCCATCGTTTCCTGAGAGAATGGTTTCTTGCTGTTTAATGTCATCGTGCGACCAATGACATTACTACCTAGATGAGAGAATTGATGACGCATCGCCATAAGACAGTGAGCACCACCGCCTCCACTGTGAGTTGCGAGTAGCACCGTTCGGTTGTTGAATAATCGGCGGAAATCATCGGTCTGTACCGAAAGCCATGCAATGGTATTGTTGAGGGCAGGAGGCATGACTCCATTGTATTCAGGTGCGCAAACGACCAATGCTTCTGAGTTGAGAATCAACTCAGATATCTCTGATGTAGAAGGTTCTCGATCAGAATCACCATCAAGTTCTGGCGTGTAAACTGGCCAATGTAGGGTTGTTAAATCAACCAATTTGGTTGCCATTCCGTGTTGTTCAAATGATCGACAAAATTGATTTGCCAAAATAAGGTTCTTACCCGAAGATGCTGCAAGGACCATCACATAAGAATCCATAAAGTAACTATTGGCCTGTTGTATTTCAATCGTTGGTTTCCGAAACAATACCATGAATTGAAATAGGTCATTCCGAATCAAAATTCATGTTCACTGATCTTCTTGAGCAACATCAAGGTAACTTCCTTGTCTTTACTGGCCGATTTTGCGGATACTGTACTGCAGCCAAGCGTCTCTTGACACAAAAGGAACTACCATTTGTCGAGATTTCATTCGACGAACAACCTGCTGAACTTCGGGACGAAGTTGTTCAAGCGACAATGCACCGAACAGTTCCAGTCATCTTCGATATTCGAAACGATGAACGGATTTTCATTGGTGGATTTGACGAGTTGAGCAAATATCCACTCAATGGGTAAGAGCATTTAGCCACTCCTTCAGCACATCATGATGCTCTGTTGGAATCATATGCCCTTTCTGATGCTCAACCAATTCGACACCCCATCCAGCGGCTTCAAAGAGATGTGCAACGGCCCATCCATCTTCTAGAGGAACGCGAACGTCTCGCACTCCATGCATCCAAAACATGCGTTTCGGCCCCAATTCTTCCAGTCGAATCCGGAGTTCCATTGGACGGACCAATCGTGTTCCTAAAGCAACGATTCCAATGATACGATCAGCTAGAGGTAGTTGAAGCATCTCTTGTGCCATCGCACCACCTTGAGAGAACCCTCCAACGACGAGCGGTCCAAGAGGTGCTTCTTCTGCAATCAATTTCTCAAGTTGAGAAAGCGAAGAGTCCACATCCATTAATTCTCGACGTGAAAGTTGCAAACGACGTGTGACATCAGGGTCCTCGTCCTCATATCGCCACCATGTCTTACCACGCCTTGGATGGTTGAAACGAGCATCTGGAACCAACAAAGTCCAACCTTCAGGAAGTATTTTCTCTGCAAACGGCTTCATCATTTCTGCCGTTCCCGTCATCCCATGCATCATGATGAGCGTTGGCATGTTAGACACCTCAGAGGGTCCATTGGAATACGAGTGCACCAGCAACCTTGAGATGAATGAACGACGATGGCCCACGTACGGTTACTGTAAGTGAATAGTCTCCAGAATTCGAAGGGATGGTTCCTATGGCTCCCTTTTCAGTCGCCCCTGAGCCCCAAGCTCGCGTTAGTGGAGATGCTCCTGCGTGATCCTTCATCGAGAGGGAACCCGATCCAGCAGCACCTGAAGCGATTTCAACATCGAGATACCACACGAGGGTGTTCCAGTTACCTTCAGAAGGATGTCCAGAATCAAAGAATGAGTCATACAACTCTTGATCGTTTTCTTCATACATACTGTCGAGGAGATCTCGCGCTCGATAGAAGAACACATCTCCATCGTAGGATGAACGAGCGATATTCAAATCCATACGAAGTTGAATTTGTCCATCAGGATCTGTCCAGACCAGACGCTCTAGGAAGCCTTTGCTTCCACTAAAGGTGTACGACAATTCGTGTCCTTCAGGAGACTCAGCTTCAACACGAGCATTGCCATTGTTAAGCGATTGAGTTTCAGCATCCCATTCCTGCCCGAGCAACGTAAAGGACCATTCGTCACCAACCTTCCACGGGAATGAAAAGACACTCTGAGGTTCTCCATTTTCGTAGACTGCAAGTTCATCGACGGTCATACGACCAAGGAAAGGATTGTGATTGATCACTGCATGGCGTTGGGCTTCTCGCTCTGATGAAATTCCGAGAACATATTCTCCTTCACCATCGTCAATCTCAGCGACGACCAATCGAGCACTATCCTCTCCGAATTGAGGTGTGATGAACGTGTAGAGCCAGTTCTGACCAATATTCCATTCAGGTAGTTGCTTTTCCTCTTCAGTCATGCTGGTTGCATCCGAAGATGAACCGTTGCTGGTACAGCCTGCAAGGCTCATGCAAAGCAACAATGCAACCAAAAACAGGCTACGATGCACTCCATGCATGTATTGGCCTACAGACCCCTCTTCAAGAGCCTAACGCTTGAACGTCCAAATCAGAAGAGGTCTTCAAGCAGTCCACCGGCAGTGAGTTCTCCAGTTCCAGCAAGAACAACAGCAACGATGGACATCAACTTGATGAGAATGTTGAGCGATGGGCCAGAGGTGTCCTTGAATGGGTCACCGATGGTGTCACCGATAACAGCAGCATCGTGAGCGTTGTCACCCTTCTTTGCACCAGGGATATGATCTTGCTCAATGGCTTTCTTAGCGTTGTCCCAAGCACCACCTGCATTCGCCATGAAGAGTGCCATGAGAACGCCCGTTACCAGAGAACCTGCGAGAAGACCACCAAGAGCGTTCCAGCCGAGTACGTACCCTACGATGACCGGGGCAACAATTGCTACAACACCGGGTCCAACCATTTCACGGAGTGCGGCCTTGGTAGAGATATCAACACAAGTTTGTGAATCTGGCTTCACACCTTCTTTGCCTTCAAGAAGTCCGGGGATTTCTTTGAATTGGCGTCGGATTTCAACAACCATATCACCAGCAGCCTTTCCGACCGAGGTCATGGTCATTGCAGCAACAACGAACGGTAGCCCTCCGCCGATGAGTAGGCCGATGACAACCAACGGTTCTGTGAGTTCAAGATTGAGGAGAGAAGCTCCAGAGGCGTCTGTACCGATTGCTGCTGTGTATGCCGCAAACAGTGCCAGAGCAGTGAGAGCTGCAGATCCAATTGCGAATCCTTTACCAACTGCAGCAGTCGTATTTCCAATTGAATCAAGTTCGTCAGTAATTGCACGAACGTCATCTCCAAGACCACTCATCTCTGCAATTCCTCCAGCGTTGTCTGCAACCGGTCCGTAAGCGTCAACCGTCATGGTAACACCAACGGTTCCGAGCATACCCATTGCAGCCATTGCAATGCAATACAAACCGTATTTTTCTCCACCGAATTCGTTGGCTCCAAGAATACCAAGCGAGATAAGAACGACTGGAATGAATGTGGACATCATACCAACAGACAATCCTGCGATTGCGTTTGTAGCAGGTCCAGTCTTAGACATTTCACCAATGTGAGGAATTGCTTTTGTCTTGATTCCAAAGACGGGTTCAATTCCAGTGTAGTATTCTGTGACAAGACCGATTAGGATTCCAATCACACTTCCTAGAACTACTGAGTGCATGATACCATATTCTACATCGATGAGATTTTGTTGGATTGCGAGGTAACCGCCAGCCCAAAACAAGGCTGCTGCGATAAATGTGGTGTTTCGCAAGGCCGCTGCTGGGTCTTTCCCATTCTTGAGGAAGGTCATGGAGAATACACCAATGATCGATGCTGTGTATCCAATGAATCCAAGAAGGATTGGGAGAAGAACATAGTCGCTGGTGTTTGTTCCAGTGAAATCGTTTGCAATTATCATTGCAGCGATAATTGAACCGACAAAGGATTCGAAAATATCAGCGCCCATTCCGGCAACGTCACCGACGTTGTCGCCAACGTTGTCAGCGATAACACCAGGGTTTCGTGGATCGTCTTCTGGAATGCCAGCTTCAACCTTACCGACTAGATCTGCTCCGACGTCAGCTGCCTTGGTGTAGATTCCTCCACCAACACGAGCAAAGAGAGCGATTGATGAGGCACCCATTCCAAATCCTGCAGCTGCACTGACCGGGTTCACCATCGAACCATCGCTTGCGGCCTCTCCTGCATTGAGCCAAAAGGCGATAAGAGAAATACCGAGAAGACCAAGTCCACCGACGGACAATCCCATAACTGCTCCACCGTTGTATGAAACTGCAAGTGCTCCTGCTTGGCCGTCGTTCTTTGCGGCCATTGCAGTTCGGCCATTTGCCGAAGTTGCAGCACGCATACCCGAGAATCCTGCGAGAACGGATGCTATTGCACCTGCGAAGAATGCAATCGCTGTTTCAATGTCGTTGAGCCATGCCAGCAAGGCACCTACGACAACGACGAAGATTGTCAAGATACGATATTCTGCGAAGAGAAACGCCATTGCTCCTTTCTGAATTTCGTCTGTGATATCTGCCACGACTTCATTGTCGATCTTTACTTTGTTTACTTGGCCGTATAGGTAGAAGGCAATCAAAAGCCCAACGGCTCCAGCACCT
>VMHT01179733.1_pt1 | contig 45173 bp, 42 predicted proteins | sample 4693611 | NCBI WGS metagenome assembly VMHT01 (sample SAMN12280063, study PRJNA550983) | marine metagenome | isolation source: seawater sampled from same location over 5 years 0.02-0.2 micron viral filtrate | place: USA: collected off the coast of southern California halfway between the port... ... | reverse complement strand
TTGCATTCTGCTACTTCTTTGCAGATACCTAAAATGGACTCACCTATTGTGTCATAAGGATTCCCGCCCATACTTACATGTTTAGCCATTGCCTTAGCACCAGCTAAATATTTGTGTGGAAAGCTAAATCTTTCACCTGCAGAGTTCTCAATAAAGAGTGCTTTGATATTACGTGATCTGCTTCCACGTACTTCTTCATTAACACCTTTTGAATGTTTAATGATGAGTCTAGTTGACTCTGGTAATTGTATATAACTTGTTTTTAAACTTCCTGTTGCACGTGAATAGCCTTCTTTAACTGTTTCACTTGCGAAGTCTTTTGGTGCTATATTTTTATCAAATTTTCTTATTGTATATTCTGCCATAGCGTTATGTCCTGCTTTCTTAATACTATCTAAAAGATCTTTGTGCTTATCAAAACTAAAATCTGCTCCTGCTTGTACAACAACTTCCACGTCATCATTTTCTGTTCTTATAGTGACTAGAAAATCTTGATCGTAAGCGTAAAATCTCGCTGACTGATCTGCGTCTAAAGTTTTGTTACCTTCAAAATCAAACAAACGTAACTTAATATTTGCTCCTTTGATAATGTTAAAAATTTCTGTTGATAATTGCATCTTTATAGTATTCCTTTAATGTATTTATCAAATAAGTGTTATAGTAAGCTAAAAGGCATGGGTTCCATACCGTCATCATCGTCAAAATCTTCGTTTAAGTACTCAAATGCACTTTCTTCATATTTTGATACTTCCATACTCATTCTTACTATTAAAACTAGTGCCATTACAAGGTCATCGTTTTCACCATCTTTGGCTGCATAACTATTGCCTCTAGCGATAAATGTTTTTAATTCTCTTAATAGCGGTTTACTTGCTATTTCTAATTTTTCTGTTTCTACCCAATGCTTTAATTTACTACATGCTGATATTTTACTTTTGTGTGTAGTAGTAAATCCTCGTCTATAACGTTTAGCATTACCATGTGATTTTGTTTCACTTAAAAATGTACCTGGAAAGTTTTCTTCTCCAGTTTCTTCAACAACTACTAATGCTGCTTCTCCTAGTGTATTGTTTTCCATACTGTAATATATTTCACAATCACCGTTTGTTTCACTTTCAATATATTGTGATATTTCTCTTAATATTTTTACTTGACCTTGAACCGTAGTTCTGTTATGCATCCACTCTGCAACTTGTTTCATTCCTGGCATACTGTATACTTGAATAGCACTATTGTCGCCGCCGGTACCTAAACTAGGATCTAATGCTATTATATATAGTTTTCCTTTTGCTACCGGTGCATACCAACGTACTTGTCCTGCTTTAGCATAAGGATCACGTGCTTCCATATTACTAAGTCTAATACTATCAATAAGTGTTTCATCAAACGCAATAAATTCACAGTTATGTTCACGTCTAAATCTTTCTTCACCAATTTTACCTTGTTCAATTTCTGCCCATTCCCAATCTCTATCTGGATGTACTTCCCATGAAGCTAGATAATGTGCAAATCCGTTAATACCTTGTTTTGTTTCATTTCCATGTTCATCTTGATTTTTATTAGCATCTCTCCAAATTTGTGCAAATTGATCATCATCCATGTTTGGTGTTGAAGTAATAATACATTTACCACCTGTTGCTAGTGTAGGTGAAAGTGAAGTCCAAAATTCTTTAGCAATATTTGGTCTAACAAATGCAAACTCGTCTAAGTATGCTAACGATATAGACAAACCACGTCCAGTATTTTCTGTTGTACTCTGTGCTACAATACGAGATCCGTTGTCAAATTCCAACGATCCTTTGTTATATGCAGTAACACCAGCTCTAATAAAATCAGGCAGTGTTTCGTATGCAAAACGTATACGTTGCATAATTTCACTTGCACCTGAATATTTGTGTGCCGCGATAAGAATAGTTTGATCTGGATTAAACATTGCATACCATAGCAAGTATCCTGCCGCACAGGTACTTTTACCTGTTTGTCGTGCAAGCATACTAATACTATATCTATTATTATGATATGTATCTACTAGTTCTTCTTGGAAATCATATAGTGCAAACTTCATACGACCTTTAGTAGGATGCTGAATATAACAGTGTTCCTTCATAAAGTGTTTAGGATCTTGAGTACATAGAGCAAGTTCTTGAATTTGCTCTTCTGTGTAACGTTCTTTTCTATAAGGGGTTTTGGTTAATTTTGTATCTACTGCCATAATATTATTTATCTACGTAGTTAACAAAGAAAAACAGCGTAGACTAGCTACGCTGTTTAAAGGGGATGTTATATTATTATTTTTTATTTTTAGACGCTTTATATGCTTCTTTGATATCTTCAACTTTATGTTCTTTTAAGCCTACTTTCATATCTTCTGCATCTAAGTATCTTTTTAAACTTAGGTTCACGCTTTGTGCAAAGTTTTCGTATGGCTCACCATGTGATGTAGCTTCTTCTTCAGCTGCGCCTTCTGGTGTGTTTGCCCATTCGTTTAATTTTTCATTAATTTTTTCTTCGCTTAATCCTGCGTTCTTTAATAAGTTTATTAATTGTGTCGTGTCCATAGTTGGTGCCTCATTAACTTGTTCTTCTTTAGATTCTTTCATTTCGCTCATGCATGCCTCACACATTTCTTTTAGTTTGTCTTGATCACAATCTGAATATTTTTTGCAAATTTCTGTTAGTGTCATTCCATCTTTACAACATTGCATTACGTCTGCTTTTAATGGCATTTTGTCGTCTGCTTCATTTACAGATTCATCTGCTTTGTCGTCATCTTTAGAACCTTTTTTCTTAGCTAACATTTTTTCGAATGCTGCTTTTTGTGCTGGGCTTTGTGCTTCATTAACTTCTTCTTCTTTTACCCAATGATCGCCTGCCGCATCATGTGAATCATGTGTGCATTCACAACCTGGTTTAGGAGCATCAATTTTACATCCGCAATCACTGCATACGCCTGATGCTTCAGTTACTTCCGCTTCCATTAAACCTAGCTCTTTTAATCTAGCTTCAATTGCTGGTCTTGCGTCTGCATCTGGTCCCATGTCAACTGACATTTGGTGGAATGTATCAAATAACTCATCGTCGCCTAATAAACCATACATTACATCACAAGCATTGTCACCGTCTTCACCTACTAATAATGGTTCTGCCATTATTTCTTTTAATTTTTCTACTTGTTCTGGTGATTCTGGAACTGCCCATGTACCTTCTTTAACAGGAGTTTGTTTTGCACCTGTTCCTGATAGATCTAAAATTCTACCTAATGCTTCTGCAAACTCATCATTTACTGAGTCAGATAATTTGTCTCTGCCCCATTTAAATTTACCGTCTTTTGGATTTGGTTTCATCCTAGTAATAATATCTTTGTTTACACCTAATCCATCATTTTTACGTGCATCTGCTTTTGCTTGATAAAATGGATTGTCTGCATGTGTGTATGAACTATCGCCTGATACTTTACGTACTGCATCTTGTGGCATTGTAGCATTACTCTTGCCCACTTTAATAGCGTTTGCTGTACTTGCTACTTTATTGTAACGATCCTGATAATTTTCTACTTGGTATGTTTTACCATCTACTTTAAATTCTTTTTTACCAGCTTTTCTAGCTTTTTCTAATTCACCTGAAAATTCGTTGCCTTCATCTACATCTGCTTCATCAATTTCTGCTTCATCAATTTCTGCTTCTACAGATTCTTCTGGATTTTCTACACCATTACCAAAATCATGAACTCTACGATACTCGTCTACAAAGTCCTTAATCGTATCACCGTCTAAATATCTAATTAGATCACTGTATACTGGATGCTCTGCTTCACAACCTAATTCATCACATAAATCATAAATTGGATCTGCAAACTCGCCTACTGCTTCTGTTGTTGGTATATTTTCTTCTGGTATGTTTTCTTCTACTGCTGGAGCCTGGCTTTGAGCTCTGTCTGTGCCGTGGCTAGCAAGTTTTAATATTCTGTCTAAATCACTCATTGCCTTTTTCCTTTTCTTTTTTGAGTTTCGCTAACTCTTTAATAAATTTGTTGTTATATGCATCTCCAAAATGATCTTCAGCTTTGATTCCTGCTTTTTCATCTTTGCTGTATTCTGGCTCTGCTAATACACTCTTAACTTCACCACCTTGTGGCGGTATTGCTTCATCTGGCTCATGTTCGCCTTTTACTTTAAGTACGCCATCAGCTAGACCAATCATATTACGGATGTCATTTTGTATTTGCCATCCACTTGCAATAATGTTAGTTTCAAATTCGTATGTAAATACTTCGTACCCTCTAGCTTTAGGAAAATCACGTGGTGTACTTTGTAACATTGTTTTCTTCGCAGCACCGAGTCCTTTAGAGTCGTATTTTCCGAGGTGCTTCTCTATACGATCTTGTTGATCGTTGTTAAGTTCATGAATAGTTTTAATTTTAAACTTCCATGTTTTTTTAGCTTCCGTTAAGTATTCTGTGTACGATTTCATTGCTGTGTATTCTCCTATTAATACTATTTATCTTTTTCGGGCAAGTTCTTCATGATTTCGGCTAACATATCTGTTCTATTGCCGATAATACGCCCTTCTGCACCTTCTTCTTCGTCTAAGCCTAATTCACTGTTTTTTTGTGCTACATATGCATCAATTTTTTGACTGTCTTTTTCAAGTCTAGCTTGTCGCATTTGTAACTCAATCATTTTCATTTTTTTATCCATTTTAGCTTGTTTTGCTTGTAACGCTGCTGATATCATTTTTGCCGCACTATCAAATATTGGAGCAGCATGTCTATCTTCTACATTCTTACCTAAATCAACTAATTCGTCAAATGTTTCCATAGCTTTTGTAGCATATGCGTCCATTTCTCTATCTAATTGTTCTAAACCCTCAACTGTAGGTAATGCAACATTAGCACGTTCTACCATGCTCATTTCGCCTTTATATTCAGCTATTTCATTTTTAATATCTTCAGTTGTAGGTTCTGTATGCTCTGCTTCTTCTTCAGGCATTAGATCATCTAAATTAGGTAAATTTAGTTCTTCTTCTAATTTTTTTGTCATATTAAGTTTCCAATTATACTAGTACTTATCCTTTTAAAATTCTACTTTTTTCTCTTTTTCTTAGAATTTTGAGGCTTGTTAAATATCTGATGTTCAGTTATAACTCTAAAGCCCATGCCTTGTGATTTACACCAAGCATGACACGCTGCCCATTTTGCTTGATTAACTACGGCAGCAGCTTTCTGTGCTTGTGTTCTTGCTTCTGCTATTGTTTGACTAGCAGGTTTTATTTCAACCATTTCAGCATGATTTTTTCCATTCTTATCTTTATATACAATAAGTAAATCAGGAACATATGTTGTTTGTTTTCCTGTTAATGGATTCTTATATGGAATTCTATGTGTTTCACTTCCCCAACCTAATATAGCTGGATGATTATCACACATACGCATAACTGCAAGTTCCCATCCACTTCTATATTGTGGTGCTCTTTTACCTATATACTTGTCTGGCTGTTGTGGAACAAATTGTCCCCTTTGAAATTTTGGCATTAACCTGCGCCGTTTGTAGGAGCAGGTACTTTATAAGATACACCATCAATATTTCTAATTTTTTCACCTTTTTTCAAAGTGCCGTCCCATCTTTCTAATTGTGGCTTATTAGATAAAACCTTTGGTTTCTTTTCTTTTGGTACTTGAGCTGTATCAAGTTTTTCAAGAGACTGATCAATTACATAATTATTTTCAGTTGTTTCGGATTCTGGAACGTCATTAAAACCAGCGTCTGGTGTTACAGTGTCATCCATAACAGGTGGTGGTGGAGATGTTCCATCACTTATAATATTGTAACCTTCATATGCAAACGATACTCTAAATACCGATGCTGAACTATCAGCATAGTCAAGTGTATCAGTGTCAACGTTTGTAATGTATGGATTAAATATTTCTATTATGTTTGATCTATTAGCCGTATCTTTTCTTTTAATTGTTAACGTAGTAATAAAATTTCTACTCTGTGGTAATTCTAATCCTTTTGGAGATTGTAACCAAGAAGCATAATCATCTTCATTCATTGGACCAGCAAAATAATATCTTGCATAGTCTTTTAGAAAGTCTTCCATATAATGGTCTTTAGTATCATACGCTGTTAGAGTAATAGGAGTATAATCTATTCCAGTCTGTACAATATTTTTACTATTATATTTGTTTAATGTCTGCGTTCTGTATGTAAACGTAGGCATTTGAATGTTAGCAATTCGTGTTAAATCTAGAGGTTGTGGACTTCCTACATAATTCAAGGATACAGTAAACGAATACTTGTTTCTTGGTATTGCGTCTATTTCACCTTGAGCTGAAGATTGTCCATATAAGTAATAACCTGCGTCACCGATTGCCATTTTAGAGTCCTTTACTTATTAAAGAGTAGAACCAGTATTGCTAATATCGTTTGATGCTGATCCACTACTTAACTGGTCTGAACCATCAATAGTATGCAGTGCGTTATCAAAACGAACTGATAGTGTAACTTGTACCATGCTTGAATCTGCGTAGTTTAAATCACCATACTGTACGTTAGTAATAAAGCAACCTTGTAATTCCCATGCATCAAAAGTTGCTGGTGATGTACTACCATTTGCACCATCTAGTGTTTCAATCTTAACACCAAATTTGTATGCACTACCTGAGATTGCACTTGATTGATCTGCATGATCAACTTGTTTGTTTAGTTGGTTACCTAGCTTTTTAATAACATTTGATTTCATATCATCACGGAACACAATTGTTACTGGATCCCATGTATGCTTACCTGCAAGGTATATCTTTGAGTTGTACGAATCAACTACAACTTCTTCATGTGTTAAATTTGGTCTGCCTGTGCTAATAACATTTTGTGTAACTTCATCAGTTCCACCTGTTCCACCTAAGTTACTAAATGTAACTCGGAAACGATATTGTAGCTTTGGCATAAGTGTAGTTCCTGAACTTGCATCAGTTGGTACACCAAAATTTGTAATTACGGCCATTTGTTTTTCTCCTATAATACTATACTGTAGTATCTTCTTGTTATATTGTATTTATCAAATCAACACTCAAAAAGATAGGTCACTTCTAAAAGTAACCTATCTTTAGTATTTTTTATTGGTTGATTAAACAACCCAGCCTTCTTGAGCGATAGTTTCGCCTAGTTGACCTGCTGATTGTCCTAAATGGACACTTGAATCTGATGCTAAAATATACTCTTTGAATTCTGCAACTTTTTCTGCAGTTTCAAATTGATATTTAATCCATATTTTAGTGTCAATTAGTTTGTATTCCATAACGACATCAATTTCACCTGGTGTGAAACCTAAAATTGCGTCAGAAATAGCTTGGTGAGCTGAAGATGCTTTGAACTGCTCTATTGAAGTCCAATCACCTGGTACTCTTCTAATTTTATTAGTTTCCATAATAGTTCTCCTTAGTTACGGCTACAATCAACACCTTTACGGTCGCCCGCTGGGTGTGAGTATGGTAGCACATCAAGTAACCATTTTACTGTTTCTTCACGCTTGTCGTCATCGAGACTTAGTGCCGCACTTAAATGATATACTCCGTCAACAAAAGAAAATCCATAATGAACTTTTCTTGTGTTAATTGCGTACCATCTACGTGCTTCTGGTTTAAAAATTTTACCATCTACAACAAAATGAAATTCTGCTGAGTTAGTGTGGTTTAAGTGACAAATCATTCTAAATGAATCACCTGTGATTCCGTCTGGAGTAACTTGTCTCCATTTATCTCTGTGAGGAGCTAAGAAATCACCTTTATCGTATATTAATGAACCCAATGATTCAGTGTGTTCTGGTATGTTCCATGATTCTGGAATTACATTATATTCGTATCCTGCTTTAGGACCGTTATAATCATCGTTCACACGTGAACGTAGGATTTTTGATGGATCAGCATTTAGTGTGTCAATTTGTTCAATTGCATTATCTGGCACCCATGCATCTAGTTCGATGATGTCGCCTGCTGCGCCAAAAAGAAAATTAGTATCAAATTTCATGCTAGTAGTTACTTCAGGGTTAAATCTGTGTTCACTCATGTTAGTAGCAATGATTTTAGCTTGTTCTAGTTTTACCATGGTGTTATCCTTTTTTATATAAATTATAGCTCATTAGCTGAACTATGTGCATTGCAATGTGCAACTGTATTTATCAGTTAATGTTAAATTAAAAAAGGCTACTATATCTCTATAGTAGCCCTTAATATTATTAGTTATGTATTAACGTCTTACGAAAGATCGCCAGTGTTTACAATTCTAATTGGAATGTAAATAAATTCTGCTGATTTTGTAGGCTCAATTGCTACGTCAACATAAAATTCATTTGCATCAATTCTTGCTGGTGTGTTATTTGTTGTATCACACACAACTGCAAAATCGTAAATACCACGCTGTTGTAAAATGTTAGCTAGGAAACCATCAAATACTGCTTTAGCATTTGCACGTGTTCCTGCATCATTTGGTTCAAATAAGAACGGTCTTGAAATAACTGCAAAACGCTCTCTTAGATAAGCTGTAAGTCTAGCTACGTTCACTCTGTCTAATGCTGAAGCAGTTGTATGAAGTGATTTTTGACCAAATACAACAACGCCCTCTGCCGGGAATCTTGCAATTGGGTTCAATTTGTTATCATACATTGCATCTCTAGAACCTTGTGTTAGTGCTACTTTAACGAACTCGTCTTCGCTGTTTAAGTAACCAACGTTTGATGCGTTTTGTACAACACCACGTGTTAAACCTGCTGGTGCAAACCATTGGAATGACACATTATCACTGTATGCATATGTGTATAATGCAATGTGTGATGCTGGTGCAACAACGCTATCGCCTGTTACTGGATTTGTAGTTAATGCGTGTGGGTAGTAAACTGCTGAATAAGTATTCTTAGTTACTAGTCCTTTTTCACCATTTTCAGTTGCCGCTGTTCCTTGAATCCAAGAAACTGCTTCTGTTGCATTTAAACGGAATGGAGCATCAACAATAACAAATGCTGTTTCGTCTTTGTCGCTGTTTAGTGTTACCATTTCGTCGTATAGTTCTGGATATGCTGGAGCTGCAATTAAACGGAATTGAACTGTGTCTTCACGTAGTTCTGGTTTAGCTGCTGATGCTTGCATAGCTGTTGTGACAACTTTACGCTGAGCTAATCTACCAAATGAACCACTGCCATCGGCTGCATTGCTTGCTTTGTTACGCCATTTCCAAGGTGTTGCTAGTGAACTATCATATTCTCTAACTGTGCTTGAAGATCTACACATGTTAATACCAGTTATTCCAACTGGATGTATTAGTGGATCTGGAGCACCTGCTAATAGAGTTGCTTCAAAGGCACCTGCTGCTGTAGCGTTGGCAGTAATGTCGCCAAATACTATACCTGCACTTGTGCTTTGATCTGTACCATCTTTTAATATCCATGCTGTACCGTTATGTCTGTAAATTACAGGATAACCGTCTGCATCTGTATCTACCCAGTAATCACCATCTGATAGTGATCCACCGGATCCGTCTGTAGTTGGAGCAATAGTTACATACTGTACATCAGAAACTTTTTGCCATTTCTGTGTTCCACTATCGCTTACTACTTCGTAAATTGCTAAGTCGTTAACATCTGGATCAAACCAAAGTGTACCATCTACTGGAGCACCTGTTGGTTGAGTTACTGATGCGTTCATTACAAATCCGCCTGTTGCTGTAGTTGGGTCTGTTGAGATGTCATCCCAATCATTACCAATACTGTCATAACGTTTAATTGAAATGTCTGAAGTAGCAGTGTCTAGCCAAATGTCGCCATCTGTTAATGTACGTGATGTTGCTGATGAACCATCTGCAAACGTATCACTTGTAGCACCAGTTGGTGCTGAAGCTTGTGCGTATGTTGCTTTTTCAGAAACAAATGCGTCAGCTACTGTTGTAAATAATTTAAGATCTACATTTAATCCGCTACCCGGTGTTGTTGTTTTAATCCATACATCACCTACTGATGGGCCTGCTGGCGCTGAGTAGTGTGGTGCGAATGTTGGTGTAACTGCTACCCATGCTGGGTTAGAGTCACCTACATAGTATTCAATTTTTGTGTCTGTTGTAGAATTTGCAACTGCTACAAGGTATTCACCTTGAGTTGCTGATGTGCTTGGAGCACTTCCATCTGTAAGTTCTACTGTTGGAGTTTTTTCTACCCAGCCTGCTGCTGAATATTCGAATATACCCCAACTTGAAGTTGAAGGGCTTACCCAATATGTATTATTTGCAGGATTACCTGTTGGTTCTGCTGAAAGTGGTCTCAATGCTGTTAAGTCTACATCAGAACGTACAATGTACGCCGCTGAACTTTGACCTAAAAATGAGTATGCTGCCAATAAACCGTATTCGTTAGTTTCATCACCTTGTGATACTGTGCCACTTACCTTACGGAAGTCGACATTACCAAAATATTGAGTTAATTCTCTTTGTGATGTAACTAGAACAGGTTGGTTTGAATTTGCAGACTTTGTAAATTTTGCAATACCATCGGTTTCAGTTAGGGTTGGATCAACCTTGTCCTGACCAGTGGCAATGAAAATCATTGGTACAGTACCGGCACCGGCTGGACCGTAAACTGATTCGTCTGTTACTGTTACCTGGACGCCAGGTGAAACAAGATTTGCCATATTATAGCTCCTTTTCTATTTTAGAATATTATCTAAATTGTTATCTACATGTATTTATTTAGATTTTGGAAAAACAGCGGTTTATAGAGTTAACTTAGCCTTTAATTTCAGCTAAAAGCTGATCAAAACTTTCACATAGAATGTTTTCAAAATTATCACCCCAATGACCGTGAATAATCATATGAATTCTGTTTTCTGTACCAGTATTATGAACAGAATGCAATCTACCTATATCGATTGCTCTAGCATCACCTGGTTCCCAAGGTACCATTCCTGCATCTTGCATGCAAAACTTTACTCCTGGTGGATTACTAAGTGCTACGTTAAAGGCTGCTAAGTGTCTTTCTTTATAATCTAGATGTGGACTAATAAATCCACCCGGTTCTAGTAACATAAATCTAACTCTTTGATATTTTTTAAAAGGCCAGTGATTTTTAAGCCAATTAACTGTTACTGGGCACTTGTCTGCGATTTCTGTCCAACCAAATTCTGGTGCTTCGTCTTCTTTCCAAGCACCTTCTTCAACATAGTAATCATTGGGTTGTGTTTTATCCCATCCTTGACCATGTACAACTATACTGCTCCAACCGGGATTTATATCGCCTCGGTGTTTTACATACTCACCTAAAAATTGCTCTGCTTCTTTTGCCATTTGGTAGTATGGTACATCTAATTGCATTTTTAATGTAGGACAATTAGCTTGTTTCATTATCCATCTAGAGTATGGTATTTTTTGTTTTTTATCTGTTTTCCAATTTAAGAATTCTTCAGGAGGTAATGCCATATTTTCATAGTGAGAAATATCGCCATTCTCTTCAAAAAACTTTGTTACTTTTGCTAATTGTCTAATTCTTATTTCTTCTTTGTCTTGTTCCATTTAAATAACTTTCCTATATTCCACGGTGCAATTTTATCCCACTCTGGCATTCTATCAATGTGATGTTGTATCCAATTATATCCACCAGCTTCTGTAGCTGGACAAGTTGAGTACACTAACATATCGTTATCACTGTTATAATTATATTTATATATAGCATGTAATAATTCTCTATGGATTTTATATCTTTCTTCTAATGTATACCATTTAGCTGTAACTTCATAATGAAATATATTACTTAGGTGTACATAGGTTGATCCTTGTCTCTGTGGTCGACATTTTATTGCAAATTTATCATGCTTATGTGTATTAAGCAAATTCTGATGATAATAATTTATGTTTAGTTTTGGAAATACTGTGCGATACCATTCTAGAAATCCTTCTTTATATATTTCATCTAGATGTTCTTCTGTATATTTTATTTGCTTAATACCTTTGAAGTATTCAAATTTACTATCATACTTTCCTACTCTACTATCCATAAAGTTATTTGCAAACTGCGTAAAGTTAGTTCCATCCCATTCTTCAATTATCTGTTGCATACACCCTAGTGCATGTCTACTTACATCATATATCCATAATGTATCACCTTCTACTAATCCTTTGTCAAATGCAAAGAATATAGGAGATATTCCAGATGCTGGAGCAACTACTTTAGTAAATTTCTTAACTGGTGTGTCTTTTGGTGGTACAACATTTCTTCCATTTTCTGTATTAGCTATAAAGAAAATGTTTGGATTTGAAATTGTTAATGTTTCATGTATATTTCTAAAACCGTCTTGCTTAACTTCACCATATGTATAACCTTTTGATGACCTTACATCTTCATTCCATGATATTATTTTGTGATTATCTCTTAGAAGGTGTTCTATTATATTCCACCCGCCTTGTTTTCCTGTATATGTTCTTAAATTATTACCAGGTCCTATCCAATATGGTGTATATCCATCATGATGATTGTTTTCACTACGTATTGGTTCTGGAAGTTGATATGGTTCAACATTATCTTCATGATTACCCCACTCTGGCTTACCTGCTGACTGCCACCATTCTAAGTCAATTAAAAAACATTGTGGATGTATTGAATAATAATCATCTCCTTTATCTAATACATGTCCAATAAGTTTAGCATCTATATTTTCTTCGTAAAATTTAGGAAATCTTTCTTCAAAGTCGTGTAATATAACACCCTGTTTAAATACAACCATCTTTTTAAAACCATTGCTAAGTGCTTTTTCAAATAAATCTACAATTTTTTCTTCTGCATATTGTTTATTACAAAAGAATGATAATTCTATAGACCAAAAGTCAAGTGTTGCTTTTGAAAAATGCGTTAAATAGTCAGACTTTATATTATTATTGTAAAGCCAACCTATACATAATTCATTACTTTCAGTTTTTTGTCTCCACCAATCTTTTTTAAACATTTTTATTCCACTTTAATAACTTCTGTAAGTAATTATCAGGAATTTCTGTAAATTTATCCATTTCTTGTTTATCAATCCATACTAGATTTGGATGTGTAAGAGTTCCACGTGATGATAACACTAAAACGTTATTCTGATATGAGCTATCTTTAATCTTGCCCATTAATTCATTATGTAATTCCCATCGTTGCTGTAAACTATAATAAAACGAAGTAGGTAAGTAATGAAATATGTTACTTAGATAACAAAATGTTATTGGATGACGTAATCTATCTGTTTTAAAAGAATTAACAAATCCTTGATATGTATTTGGATCAAAAATGTTAATTGGCAAATAAACTACTTCAATCTCTGGTAATACTTCAGTTATCCATTTTTGAAATCCACGTTCATTTAATTTATCAAATACTTCTTGTGTATGTGGTAACTTATTTTTTCCTCTAAATATATCTCTTTGGTATTTTTCATCTGGTGCTAATTTATTCATTAAGTCAGTAGCAAATTTTTCGTAATTAGTACCGTCCCATTGTTCAATAATTGTTTTTGTAATATTAATAGCAAATTTACTAATATCGTAAACAAGTATCTTACTGTATTTGTCACATCCTAGTTCAAATGCATATATTAATGGTGTTAATCCTGCGGCCGGTACAACTAGTGTATCCCATTTTTCGTCCCATTCTGGATATTGTAATTTTCTTCTTTCAACTTCAAGATGAATATCTCTCAATGGCTCAGTATTAGCAATAAAGAATATGTCTAAATCAATCTGTTCCATAACACCTGATAAATGTCTTGGTCCATCTTCTTTTACTTCTGGATAAGAATAATGTTTCTCATCTCTAATATTTTTATTCCACGATAGAATTCGTTGTTGGTCATCTAATAAAGACTTTACTAAATTCCAACCTGTATGTTTTGCATTATATGTTTTAGTATTTTTACCTGGTCCAATCCAATGAGGGGTATAATCATCATGCCAATTTGATATACTTCTAGCAGGTTCAATTGTTTCTAATGATTTAGCTTCTGGTGAACCCCAAGCTGGCTTGCCTGCTTTTACCCACCATTCAACATCAAGCATAAATGCTTGTGGATGTAAAGAATAATATTCATCGCCTTTATCAACTATATGTCCAATAAATGTTGCATCTTTATTTTCTTCATAAAATTTTACAAACTGTTCTTTAAAATTAGATAAAGGAGTTGTTCCTTGTTTGAACACTAATATCTTTTTATATTTCTTCTCAACTGCATCTTCTAACAAACCTTCTATAGTATCATTGGCCATTTGTTCGTGGAAATAGAATCCCAATTCCATTGACCAATAATCTGTTAAGTTTTTAGTGTATCCTCGAGCGAAGTCATCTTTAATGCTATTGTTATATAGCCAGCCAAACCCTAATTCTTTTGATTTACTTTTATGTTGCCACCATTGATGCCCAAACATGTTTAACATATATATTTCCTTTATAGTATATGTTTATTTATTCTATAATTTTTTGCAGAGTTTGAGACTTAAAATTTTCTAATGTAGATGTGTTAGTTAAGTTAATATCAAAATTCCAACCTGCCCAACTCCATTCGCTTTTATGTACATCAGGAAAAACAACAGACATACTGTTATGTTCAACATTATTTGCACCTGCTTGATTAATACTAGAAGCAGTAGCCCACCATAATGGTTTCTCATTTCTCCAAACAACTGCTGTTGTTCCACCTAATTTTTTAATTGCTTTAAGTTCATTAAAAAATCTACAGTCACTAATAACAACATTTTTTGTACACATCTCAATTTGACGTTCACATGCCGCAACCCAGATATCTGGATGGAAATGTGTTCTCAAAACATCAGTGCCTACGTGTTGTAATGCAAATCTTGGAGTAAAATTAGGAATATCTAAACGCTCAGCCCACCACTCATCAACAGTTTCTCTCCATACTCTACTTTCTGATGTATTTCCTTCTAGTAGGATTCTGTCCCAACCAAATATATTTGCACATGCATCTTTTAATACTCCTGCAAAACTAATACGTTGAAAGCCTTCTTCGATGAGAAAACCTGCGGCGGTGTCTTTTCCGTGACCAATAAGGCCACATATACCAATTACTTTTTTCATAAATTTATTATAGTGGGTTTTTAATTATTTGTCAATAACAAAGTTATTGTTTCTAAGTTTTTCAACTACGTCTTCAAACTTCTCACCTAATACTTTAATTCTTAGGTAAATTCTTTCTCTTTTAATAGTAGGTACACCGTGTACAGTCATTCCATTAAATAATGTAGGGTGCTTATTGCTATAGTAGTGATTATATTCAATATCTAAATCATTCCATCCATATTTCTTTTCATAGTTAACATTTCTTTCTGGGGTAACTCCAACTCTACTATAAAAACTAATTGGTTCGCCTGCATCTTCTGGCATAATAGGAAACATTATTCCACACCACATGTAATGATCAGTATGAGGGTGAAAGCTATAACCTGGATCGTAATGTAATAAATCAATGTCACGTGGAGCAATAGGTTGTTTGAAGTTAAACATATTAACGTATTTTTCTATTACTGGATAATCAAGTAAGTTTTTGCCTTCAGTTTTTTGTACTGCAATAGCGTTCATACCTGTTCTGCCTTTGAACTCTCTCTTTTCTGGAGAAAGGTATTGCATATAATCTCCAAATTGCATTATATTATGTTTATGTTGATTTACAAAATCTAATAGTTCTAACCTATCGTATGTTACTTCGTCGATAGTACAGTGGTGATTACCAAGTTGCATTTTTTACCCTATTACAAAGCCAAGTCCTGTACTTCCATCGTTGTATAATGTTAGTTCAGTTTCTAATTTATCAATTTCTGCTTGTGCGTCTGCTCTAAGTTGATCTGCGTTCATTGTAGTACCACCTTGTGGTCCTGCAATCTGTGTAAATTTACCACGTGCTTCTGATAAGATCATTTTAGCATGAGCAAATGCATAATCTTTTAACCAAGGTCCTGCATATGTATCTTCTAATAAACTTTCTGTTGGTCTATAATTGTAGCAATGCAATACTGCATTGTCATTTGCTTTAATTTTACGCTGTAAAATTAATTTTTTATCTTGAGGTCTCCAAGTAAACATTATTTCAGCACCAAATAGTCTACCCATTGTTTCTCTATTCTGTTGTAAGAAATCAAATGATGCTAATCCACCATTTCTACTACTTCCTAATAGATATGTATTAATATAAGCGGCTTGGAATGGTTCTATATCGTTACCTGTTCCACTACTTACACCAGTTGTTCTACGATAAATGTCACGAACTTCCATTACTTCTTCAGGTAAAGTATATTCACTTTGATCCTTTATCATATCTAATATAATAAAGCTCTCCTCAACTGCGTTTTCTGCACGTTGTCTATACTTTGATAAAGATTTGTCTATTGCTAGCTCATAATGTTCCGGATCTAGCTCAACATCAATCATTCCACCACCTAGGCGAAGTTCTATTTCTTTTTGAAGTTTGTTTGATGCACTCATTTACGTTATTCTCCTGCTGTATGTATTTATCATAACAACTAGAAATTTATTGTACGTTTACCAATCCTGACAGGGTTATTTAAACACTCTTCTAGATATTTTCTAGCTACATTTTGCCATATTGGGTACTGCTCGTCTTTAATATCATCAATAAACAGTAATTGTTCAAAATTTGTATCTTTATATAATGAACAATAATGTTTAATATATGTAGTGTCTACTAGTTTAAGTTCGTCTTTAAATGAACTTGTATTAATTATGCCAGGTGTGTGATCGGTATATGTTAATCCATTCCAAGCATCATTGACATTTTGAAAACGAGTATATGGCTGATCAGCATCTGGATAATTATAGTCTATGTATATAATTTCATTTACTGCTTGGCGTTGTGCCCATCTTGCAAACAGTCTGCTTTTACCAGGATGAACATTAACTCTACCAGGAATCCAATATGCAACTGGCTTGTAAATTATATCTTGATCTGCCATATGCAAATTCTGTACTACATATCTGCATTGCTGTCCTGTCTGCATATGGAAAAAATTTTTACTATTGTTAATATAGTATTCGTAATGTTCATCTATTTCTTTCCAATTTTTTCTTACAAACCTTACCCAAGGTGCAAGAGTAGAGTATAATATTTCTGGAATACTTAGACTATAATTTCTAATATTAGATGCGTCGAAATAACCTATGTTTCCGCCGCATTCTATATGATTGTCATACCATTTTACAAAGTCATTATATGCATTATCCATGCAATTATTTATTAAATGTTGCTAGTAGTATAACTTCGCCGTTTACTCGACCGTTTAGTTTAGTTTCTGTTGTCTTTAATGTTTCGAACAACTTTTCTGTTTTAGATCTTGTAGCTTTTTTAACTTCTGGTAAGAATTCAGCAGGTTTACGAACAGTACGTTGTACACTTTTGTCTTCATCGTAACCTATTATAGTAGTTCCTTTAACACTTAGTCCACTACCTTCACGTTTTAATCCCATAGGATCTACATTCTTAGCATAATACATTCCTATCTTACGGTTCTTAGTGTTAAAAACCACCAGTATTCGGGCGTAAACAATATCTGCTGGTGTTATGCTACCTAAACCATAATCAGTGTCTGTTTGCTTAAATTTGAGCTTCTTAACAATATCTTCTGGACTCTTTGTACGAGTCTTACGTGGCTTACGATTTGCTTTACTTTCTGCTTCAACAATATCACATGCATCTACTATTTTACGATATACTTCTAATAGTGCTTTTTTCTGTTGAGCATTAAGGTGATTATATCCTTCTTCTAATTGTTCACGCCAGTCATCAATTTTATCTTTAGGAATTTTAGTATTAAGTTCTGTGTATTCTTCTAATCCGTGAATATACCCTTTACGTATAATACGTGCATGAGCTTGCTTAACACCTGCTCTACGAAACATCTCAACTGGAGCAAAGTCTTTTACAAATTTTAAATCATAACCTGAGTTAACCCAGTCGTCTAAAAATTGTTCAACTTCATCAGTCATTTGCATTGCGGCTTTATGAAGCAAATCTTGTATTGTAGGTTTATATACATTCGCTGTTCGTTTAGCTTCTGCTTCTGCTAATTTTTCAGCTTCTTCTACAAACGTTGAACCTTCTTCAATTGCATTAGTAATACGTGATTTAATATATGTAGAAATTGGCTGAGGTGTACCGCCTGTACCAGGAAGACTTTCCCAATATGCATTCCATGCTAGGTGTATATCAGGACAACCCATTGTAAGCATACGACAGTAATATCCTGTTACTGCACTAAGTGATTGGCTTTTTGCTGCCTTTACACATTTAATATCTTTTTTTGTATAATCATTTGCAAGCATCCAATCATATGCATACTCAACTAAATCGCTTGCTTTATAATTACGATAATAATATTCAGTTGCATGTTGTCTTTTAACATGATATTCTTTACCAGACCAACCGTCTGCACCCTCCCATGAAGGATCTTGTAATGAACCTTTACGGATTCGTTGTGAAGGTGCTCTTGCTTTTTTCTTTTTAGTAGCTTTGGGTAATGCCATTGCTTATACTCCGTGATAATCTTCGAACATATGACGATCTAGTTCGTCTGCTTTATTTTGATACTTATCAATTAAAGACAAAACTTCGTCGGTTTGAGGTAATTTTTTTAATTCTTCGATGAATTCTAACAACTCCATCATAGTATGATTACTCCTGTGAATGTTCTAAGTATACGGCTTCTAGTTTATAGTGTCAACCGGTTTGAATCCAAAATTAGCAACTACATGTTGAGAACCCGATGAATCTTCAACAATATCTCCAACACTAACACTATACATACGAGATAAACGTTCTATATTTTCTTCAGGACCCATGTTACCTGTGTGAAACACGCCTTCTAATCCATCAGCGGTAATGTTACTAACATGTGTATAGTAGCCTCGGTTAAAAGCATCAGCGGCAACTGTACCAATTTCATTTTTACTAAAGTTCATGTCTAGCTTTAATGATTGTTTATGAACAGCATCGTGTCCTTCAGCATTAACTAGATCTATTTCGGCATCTGTTAAATGAATTTGGTATAATTTATATGTTTGCATTTCTGACTCCTTTAATTAACTATACATACAGTATACGATAAGACGTCTTGGTTGTCAACCTTTAGTCGTCAGAAAAAACCCAATAAAATCAATGGGTTATAATTTTTTTAAATTTATTTTGATTTATAGTGAATTAATTTGTCATAATATAGTGCTAAAGTAGCCCATATTGCGTCTGGGTACAAGTTAGTATATTTGTTTCCCATTTTATGATAATTTTCCCATACTGTTTTACTTACATCAAACTTACTGTAATATTTCCAAAAATCAGTATCTGTTCTATCACTTAACATGTAATGATGTTTTATATATGTACTATTATCATTCCAAACATTACGCATTGCTCTATTGTAAGTTTTAGCCCCATATCCACGTTTTAAGCACCGTACAAGCGTTGTTATACTGAATTGCGTCATAAACAGTGCATTACTTTCTAAAGGGTCTATAAAGCCGTTACTGAGCCCTACTGCAACTACATTATTGTGCCAGGGATTAGCTAAGACACTAGGATTCCATTTTAACAGTCTAGGTGTTTTTCCCATAAAGGGAGTTCTGTGTGCATTTACTTTATTAAACTCTGCAAGTGCATCTTCGTCAGTTTGATGTTTGCTACTAAACACATATCCTGTTCCAATTCTATTTGTTAAATCAATTATAAATTGCCAACCATTACTACGTGCTACGCTTTGAGTGTATCCTTGTACATCATTATCTTGCAATTCAAAAGGACAAACCCATGCTCTATCTACTAAATGATTTTCTAATTGTACTTCAGTATTGTCTTTTACAAATTTTCTACGAAACCCTGTGCAGTCTATATATAAATCATATCCCTCTGGTAACTCGTCTAATGTGTCTATAATGTGAGTTACATTTTTACAATTATTTTTAACTATGTCTCCGGCTTTTTCAGCATCTAAGTGATATGCAGTTGCTTGCCAGCCACCTTTGTGATATAGTTGATCATTAATGTTATGCTTATCAACAATACCACTATCGTATTGTTGTTTCCATTTATCAAAAACATTATTATCATTAAACCAAAAGGTGAATGCAAACGGATCGCCATTTGGCTTATTCCATTGACTCTTTATGTTTCCAAATTTCTTTTGTGCATTACTTTTTTCCATCCATTCGTCTTCTGACATTCCCATGTCTTCAAAGAATTGTGCAATCTGTGGTAATGTACTTTCGCCTACGCCTATAATAGGAATATCACTACTTTCAATAAGTGTAATATCATAATCTGGAAATTGTTTTTCTAAGTATCCTGCGGCCCACCATCCAGTAGTTCCGCCTCCAATAATACAAATTTTCATAGTTGTTCCTTATATGTATTATTTATAATAACGCAGGCGTATTTTACCTGCGTTATTAAATTTTTATTTTTCTTCAATTAGTCTTTCAAACTCTCTCAAACGTTTATATACGCTTGCTAGTTCAATAATAGTAGGCCATGCTTTAAGTATATATTGCATTGAACCTTCTACTCTACCAAAAGCTCTAATAATTTGTTGCATCACACCTAGTGTTACAACACCTGCTACAATAGCTGGTGCTAAAAATACATAAGCTGATAATACATTTGCTTGTAAATATGAAATTCTACCTATATTAAAATACAAGTATCTAATATAAGATTTAAAGTGAATACTTCTTACATCTTGAAATAATTCATCAATTCTTTTAGGACGAATTGTCACATCATCTTCTGCAATTACAAGTATTTTTCTGTAAGCTGCTTCTTTCTTTTGTAAATCATATTCTACTCCAACTAGACGTAATAACCAACCTAATCCAATTAAGAATATTGTTCCTCCAATACTCCAAATTAACGCACCAGTTACTAGTCCATATTGCCAATCACCAAAGAAGAAGATTGGAATACCAACTGATAGTCCTAATAGAATAGGAACAAATTGTACTAGAACCATTACTGATTCAATTAAACTTGTACCAAGTCCTTCCATGATACGACTAAACTTAATAGTATCTTCTTGTACACGTTGAGCTGCACCTTCAATAGTACGTGCTTTGTCGTATACACTATGATACCATTCAACCATTGCTGCTCTCCATCTAAACAAATAGTGTGCAGTAAAGTAACTAACAACTACGGCAATCAAAACATAAATTGCAGCCAAGTAAATAAAAGTTCCTAAACTACTCCAATATTCTGTAATTGTAATAGCGTTTGGTGCACCAAGTGCTTTTTGAATCATATCGTAAAACTGCCCAAACCATTCATTAATTTTAACGTCAATTTGAACTTGTACCCATAATGAACTTAGGATAATAGCTGAACCCAGCCACGACCACAATGCCCATTGTTTTTGTGTGAAAAATCTAAACATTTTCTTTTCCTTATATAAAATGCAGAATTAACTACATACATATCTATTTATGGCAACTATAGTATGACTAATTTGCATAAATACAATATAACAAGGAAACCTGCATGCCAAGATTAAGTTTATATAAACCATTTAAAGGTAACGACTATAAGTTTATGGATCACGCAATACGTGAACAATTCGATATAGGTGGTACTGGAATACACGTACACAAATACCTAGGACCGGATCCTAAGAACGATAGTAAAGATCCTAGCGAGCCTAATTATGGCAGTGGTATGGAAATAGATAATATTACAGGAGAAGAAATTAATCCTGAAGGTTTAATTGACGAAACAAACATACAAGACTTATTGTTTATGGAAAACAGAGATCGTAAATACGATCCTGACGTATTTGAACTACGTGGTGTATATAATGTTAGTGATAATGATTTTGATTTAACACAATTTGGTTTATTTTTAACAAATGATACATTGTTTATTAGTTTTCATATTAACGATATGGTAGAACGTTTAGGGCGTAGACTTATGCCAGGTGATGTAATTGAATTACCACATTTACGTGATGAACTTTTACTTACTAACGCTAGAGATGCTATTAATAAATTTTATGTAGTGCAAGATGCCGCTAGAGGAAGTGAAGGATTTTCACAAACTTGGTATCCACACATTTGGCGTGTTAAAGTAGCACCATTAACAGATACACAAGAATACGCAGATATACTTGGAACTGCTAATGATCCAGATAGTCTTAAAAATGATATAAGTGCATACAAAACAGAACTTAACATTAGTAATGCTATTGTAAAGAGTGCTGAAGCTGCTGACCCACTAGGATTACCATTAGCTGACCATTTATTTGGTGTAGAGACTGAAGATAAAACATATAAGCATGGTGAGACATTAGAACAAGGCGATCAGTTTCCAGTAAGTCCAAACGAAGGTGAGTATTTTGTAAGAACAGACTTTACACCTAATAGACTTTTTGTCAGAAGAGGCAATAAATGGCATAGATTATATGATAATGTTACTGATCAAACATGGAGTGATAGAACATATAATGCTAGTAGCTTTATTAATAACAATGCTACTACAGTTATCGACGATAAAGAGTTTCCTGAAAAGCAAGCACTTAGTCAAGTTATTAAACCAAAGAGTGATTTTGAATAATGGCACAACAATATTTTTACGATAAACAAATTAGAAGATACATTCAACAGTTTATAAGACTGTTTAGTGGATTCAGTGTTGAAATGGGTAAAAACGAAGAAGACTTATCTGTATTTCAACAAGTTCCTGTACGTTATGGAGACATTAATAGAATGGCTGCACACATAACAAGAGAAAACAGTGAAAACATTATTAATACTGTTCCGTTTATAAGTTGTTACGTAACTTCATTAGATATGTTACCAGAAAGACGTACATATCAAGATCATGTTGATAAAGTTCAAGTATTTGAAAAGAAATACGATGACACAACTGGTGAATATATAAATGAAAGAGGAAATAGTTATACCGTTGAAAGACATGCACCTGTTCCTTATATGTTACAAATGAATTGTGATATTTGGACTTCAAACACAGACCAAAAATTACAATTAATGGAACAAATACTAGTATTATTTAATCCTACACTAGACATAAGAACAAACAATAGTCCAATTGACTGGACTGCATTGAGTCATGTAGAATTAACTAATACAACATGGAGTACAAGAAGTGTGGGATCAAGCATAGATGATATTATTGATGTTGCTACTTTAAGTTTTAATATACCAGTACATATTAATCCTCCAGCTAAAGTTAAACAGCAAAAATTAATTCATACAATTATAAGTGAACTGTATAACTTAGACGATACAAATTTAGATTTGTTTAGAGAAGAGCAATCCTTTGATAAACAAACGTTGCAATATACAATTGTAACATACGAAGATAGAAAAGTGAAATACGAAGATGGTAATTTACAATTATTAAACGCTAATGGGCAAAAACTTGATAACGATGGTTTAATACTAGACTGGTCTAAAGAGTTAAAACCTTTTGGTGAATTACGAACTGGAATAAGTCAATTAAGACTTAGAAAAAATACAGACGTAAGTGACAAATCAGATGATATAATTGGTAAACTTGATTTCCATCCTAGTGACTCAAATCTATTAACAGTTGACGTAGATCAGTCAACATTACCAACAAATACACTCACAGCCGTAAATGCTATTTTAGATCCAGTTAAAAATTATCCTGGAGATGGAACAGTTCCAGCCGCATCATTAGGACAAAGATATATATTAATTAATGATGTACCTAGTAATCAATGGTTAAATGTTGTTGCCCACAGATATGATATTATTGAATATAATGGATCAACTTGGAATGTAAGTTTTGATTCTTCTACAAATACAGATACTCAATATGTAACTAACGTAGCAAGCAACGACCAGTTAGAATGGAACGGTAAAGAGTGGGTTAATAGCTATGAGGGAATTTACAATGCAGGATTCTGGAGACTCTATCTTTAATATCGACGACCCGTGTGACGATGTAAGTCATTGGATAGGAAAAATATGATAATAGCAAGTGGTTGTTTATTTTTAAGCACAGACACAGGAAGAATAATGCTTCAACAACGAAGCGGTGAAGTTAATCACCCACGAACATGGGGTTTCTTTGGAGGCAAGGCTGAAAAAGGTGAAAGACCAACTGAAGCACTATTGCGTGAAATAGAAGAAGAGCTTGGATTAGTTCCAGATATAAAAAAAGTTATTCCTGTTAATAAATTTACTAGTCCTAATAAGAAATTTGTTTACCATACATTTTTAGTCACAGTTGAAGAGGAGTTTATTCCTGTTCTTAATAACGAAAGTGATGGTTATTGCTGGATTAAAATTGGCAACTGGCCTAGACCGTTGCACCCTGGTGCAAAAATACAATGTAATTCAAAACAGTTTGTTAAAAAAATAAAAACAGTATACGAACAGTTTACTACATCGCTGGATTAATAATACCCATTTCTTTTCTACTGAATATATTATTTAAAAATGAATTAAATACTTCTTCACTATCATATTGATGAATATCACTAAAATCTGGATCAATTTCATACATTTCAGAATTTGTTCTCATGCTATGTGAGAAACCCAATGCAGTTGCAGTTTCTTTCCAACCATAATAACGTTTTAAATTAAAATTATTTTTTATTTCATTACATTCTATAGTAATTTGTTGTAGCATTCTTTCGTCATTTTTATACCAAGTATATATTGGATATGTAATATCCCACCCACCTACATGTTTCCACCAATTAAAGCATTCTTGTGGTGTATCATAAAAAGACCAAAACCTTGCTTTTGGAAATAGTTGTTTTAATAATGGCAAATGATAGCTAAACCAATGACTTTTAATAATTTTAGTTCCATAATTCCAATCAGTAAATGGTGCTTTAAATTCTTGTATTATTTCTTCTTTAGTTAATGTATCTAATATATCAAACTTATGTCCTACTGGATTATCAGGACCCCAATAAGCACCTCGATGCCATCCAACAACTTGTCCGTCAACTTTTTTTCTATATACAAAGTTATTCTTATTATCAGACAAATTAATATCTTTACATATAAGACTAAGCATACGAATTGCTCCACTCCATCTAGATCCTGGAGCTCCTGTAACTATAATTAAATCTTCACCTTGATATTCCATTAGTTTCCTTTATTAATTTCTTTTAAAATTTTGTTTGTAAGGTATTCATGTGTCTTAGGTCCTGGGTGTGTTTGGTCTCTTCCTAAATCTATCATTTCTTCTTTACTGTACTGTATTGATTTAATGTGTGTTGGTTCATAATCATAAAACCAATGCTTTCTTCTTTCGTTTGGTTCTAATATATAATACTGTGCATTTGGAAATGATTGTAGTAACGCTAGTTCAAACATTTTAAATATTTTACCATTGCTTTGTTTAAAAGTTTCTCTAACAAGTTTTCTAACTTTTTCATCTTTTTCTTTTCTTAACCAAAATCGCATAAGCCAATTAGTATCATTAACACCCCAAAAATCAGTAAGTATAACATATTTTGGATTAAGTTTAAAATCAAATAGATTATCTGCCATATCAGTTAATGTATCAAAATCACTTATATTAAAATGATTTAATGATAATTTTTTAGAAAGCAAATATGGTATACTCATTTCATATGGTATTCCAGTTCCTAATAATAAACTTCCGCCGGCAAATACTATACCAACATCAGTTAAATCATCTGGACCTCTATATCCATATTTGTTCCATTTATAACTAAAGTCTAAATTAGTATCATTATCCCAATCAAGTTCTTGTATTGCATTAAAAGTAAAATGATCAGTTCCATTTTCTCCTACTTTGCATTTGTTTCCTGTATCATGCCGGCCATAATATTTTATTGTTTCATTTGGCAATCTTGGCTGTTTTTCAGCTTTTTCTTTTTGATTATAAAAGAACTTTGGATCTACCTCAGGAAAGTCGTTTTCTATCATACTTTAATAACTCTATTAGGATCTGGATTATCAATCATGTGTTGTACTTTATCATTAATGAATCCAGTAAATTGGAAAGTAACTCTTGGTGTATATCCAAAGTTAGCTGTTCCATGTGGCATATTACACCAATCGTATGTTATACATTCGCCTGCTTTATACTGATGATAATATGTATTACCAAATTGCCATACATGTCCATAATCCCAATCTTGTAGCATAACTAAAAACCTTCTTAATTTTAAAGGATTTTTATCAGCGCCAGCTTTAGTCCATACTTCACGCCATCCTGGTCTTGCATATCTCATTTGTTGATCAATATGAATAGGAGTAACTTGTCCTAGTCTTTGAATATGTAATCTGGATTGATGAACATCTACTCCTAATGCATCTATCATTCTAAGTAGTATTGCATACTCTGGTGATTCATTACGCTTTGCGAAATAGTTTTTTCCATCTTTATCAAATCTTGCTCTAACAACCATGTCATGATACATACTACTTACGTCTTCTTTACCAGAAGCAAGTAGAACGTCTTGTATTTCTCCGTCATGTAAATCTTTATCTTGTTTACTTAGATTACGCTGTCTATAATTTCCTATAGTCATTTCTGTTGCAGTTTTTAGTGCATGCTGTACTGCTTCACTAAAATCTCCTTCAAATCTACAAGGTACTACAAATGTTTCTTCATGTGGATCAGCAAAAGTATCAAAGTGCCAATCGGCACGTAATTTATTATGCTCCCATCTGCTTGGAACTCCATCTACTTTAAAAATGTTATCCATTTTGTCATGTTTTTCCATCTGTTCATTACTATACATTTCATCTTTATATGCTGAATCAATTTGGGTATTACCTTCTTGATGTTTATGTTCTGCTTTTTTAACTGCATCTACAAGGTCATCTATTTTATCGCCACTATAATAATTTTTATCTGTTTTTTGTTTCATGTTAATGTTCTTTACAGTTTGGTAACATACTAATAATTGTCTTTAAGTTATTTTCAGTTAAAAACACACTCATCAATATATGATATATGTCGTCTGACATAGCAAAGCTACCGTGTTGTTTTCTTGTATTTAATATATATGGAACACCAGGTTTAAAATCTATACGTTTGTTTTCGTATATAAAATTCCATTGACTAACATCTGTTTTATTTAATGGAATGAAAATTCTAATTTGTGGATTAAGTCTATATGCATCTCTATGCATACTAAAGAACGAACCTGCATTCATGTGTGCAGCTCTACATCTAGCTAAATTTTCCCATTTAGTAAAAAAATCAATAATTGATGGGCAATTGTGTGTATTAACATTTGGCTCTTGGTATTCTGCATGTTTGCCTTTATGGTCAAGTGTTAAATCACCAACTGGTCCTGTTAAATTTACTCCACGTTTTCCGTTAGGTCCTTGTTCCCATTCTAATTGTTTAAGTTCGTTGATAGCTTCGTCTGAATTAAACTTATAATCTAATTCAAATATATCTCCGTAACTATTCAGTAGTGGTAGTAGATTTATATCTTTCATTTTTTGGTTGCTTTCTTAATTCGTCCATATCTTTTATATGCTGAATACGCATAATTTGATGATACATTCTAATTACACCTTTAGGTGCATCTGCTTTCCATAAGAAAGGAAATATTCCGTGTGCAATACTTTTAAATGCAATTATAATAAGTGACCAGCTATTTTTAAAACTGTGCCATAAATGATACCAGTAACCCCATCCTGTTTCTACTTTAAGATGATGTACTGATTCCTTGAACCATTTTAGCATTTATCATTCCGTCACTTTCTTTTTCATACTTGCAACAAATTGTTCACGTAACCATTCATAGTCATTAATTTTGTTAAGAGCATCAACATCTTTTGCATGTTCTTCGCCATACAATTTTCCTTCTAATGCACCTTTAATACAATAACGTCCAAATCTTGCACCGTTGTCTAATGTACACCATGCTTCTAATCTGTCTACTGTATCTTTTCTAGGACTATCTGTTTGCTGAATTCCACTTGAAAGTTTTACACATTCACGGAATGCACTACGCCATGTTCTATATGGATCTTTGTTAAATCTTGTGATGTTTGATACATCTGTAATTGGTTGATAAAAACTAACACCTGTTGTAAAGTCTGGAAGTATATGTCCTAACTCTAACAATTGTTCTCTTGGAAATAATTTTACACCTCCATATCCATATTCTAAATCATTAATAGGATTTTTAGCACTCCACACATATGTTGTATTTTTACGTTTACTCATTGGTGGAATATAATCAAAACTAAAATGCGACATTACGTCTGCATCTGCGTCAACAATATATACCATTTCTGATTTAGCTAATTCTGCAACTTTTCTGTGTGCATTACCAATGCCTTCAACATTCTTAACATGTTGTGCATCTTTAAATCTATTTCTTAGTTTTTGGAAATTTTCGTCTGCTTCAGCTTCATGGAAACTAATCATAAAAATATCAAATTCTGCTACATGATAACTTGAAACAATTTTATTTTGTACTGTAGTGTGTGATACACCATTTGTTGGAACTAAATGAATATCTCCCCAACTAACTGGTCTGTTTGTTCTTTTAATTACTCTAGGAAATGTGTGTATTACAGATTTTGCAATACGATCGGTTGGTCTATATTGCCAAGGAAAGTTAGGATTAATTTCAGTTTCATCAAATACTACCCAAGCCATATCAGCTGTATCTTTGTATTGTGATGCTTCTTTTAGTAATTCTGTTTCTTCTGTAATTTTTGTAGCAGTTCTAATTATTGGATATGATTCGAACATAAATCTTTTTAGTCTATCCCAAGGCGTTACTACATTTTGTCCTTGGAACTCTTTACCTTTGTTATTAATTAAATTAATCATTGCAATCGCCTTTAACTGTAAATGCACGTGTTCCTATATGTGCAATTCTGTCACTTAATTCGTGACTAATATTTACTTCATATCCTGCATTATTTGCAAGGCTACAAAAGTATATATCTTCTCCTACAAGGCTAGTATATGTTTCATTATATTCTATCTTATAGTGAGGTAGAGGAATATTTTCGTATACTTCTCTTCTTACTAACATCATTCCACTACCAACTGCCCAAACTTTTTCAATTCCTGTACCTGTTAATACTCTACTATCTAAGTTTGTTTTGCTTTTAAAAGCAACAGGTCTGTGCGGTGGTACTCTTGTTGCATAATTACCAGCAATAATATCCTTATTGGCTGCTAATAATATATTTAGCGTATCTACCGGAAACTGCATATCAGCATCTATCCACATAATATGTGTACAATTTGTTTCTAGTGCTTCAGTTACAAGTTGCTGACGTTGCATAGCTACTTCGCTTCCCATATTAAAATGTAAGCTAGTAGATAGTCCAGTCTCACCACACTTTTTTTGAAGCATGGCAAGGCTGTACGCAAAGACCGCGGTAACATTATCTCGCACAGGAACACATATTGCTACATTTGCGGTATTGTTATTTTTGTGAAAATAATTAGGTACGCTAACCATTAATTATTTTTCAGAAGCAAGTTCTGTTTGAAGTTCTGCTTCTACTTGCTGTACTTCATAATTAAGTTGTTTAGCAATAGCTGTAGCTTGTTTAACACATGCGGCAAATGCTTCATCTTCTAAAGCTACCATATAGTTCATATGTTCAGGCTGTACTTTACCAATTGTTAAAATATCAATAGCCGCTAATTTTGATAAACGTGCTACCCAATATTCTTCTTCAGACTCTTCAATATTTGCTAATAGTGCATCAATATCATGCTCAGCTGCAAAATCTTTGTGGATTGCTTCTAAAACTGGTAAGTCTGGATGTTGTTGTTCACGTGCTTGCATAAGCTCCGTGGTTAATACTTGTGCTTTACGTGACGCTGTTGGATGTGCGCCAAGCACGAACGTTTCGATCTCAAATCGTGTTCTTATACTCATTGTTTTCTCCTGTGTTGAGTTTACATTTTTTGTAAATATAATTAGTTACTATTTTACAATAAAACGATGATGTTGTCAACAAGTAACAACACCATCATTAAATTAATTCTTATGGATGTGTTGGTTCGTCAGTTGTCGGATCTACTCCGGAACTCGTACCCCACGTGTTAGGGTTCTGCCATCCGCCAAACGTAGCCGATAAACTAATGTTTGATGTTACTGATGGTGTAATAAACGCACCTAATTGACTTAGTGTTACTGTTCCACTTAGTCCAAAGTAGTTACGTACTTGTCCCATGCTGATTGCTGAACCTGTTGCTGGTAATGCCATTTGTTGACTCCTTGCTTATAATTAACGTTAATCACAAGCATATTGCTTGCTTAACTATTTATCTATATGTCTCATAACATATAAGAGTATATTATTTTTTCTTTAATATAATATTAAGGTGTTATTTGTAGTGTAGATGGTACTAATTGTATCCAATTTGTTCCGTCATATCCTTCAAATATTTTAGTATCAGTATTAAAATAAAACTGTCCTTCTACCGGACTAACCGGTCTTTGTGCTTCTGTACCTTTAGGTGCTACAAACGTAGTAGGTGCATTAGCATAACTTTGTAAATTAGCTGTAACTGTAGTTATCTGCCCATCTGTATACGAATTTGCTGTATTTACGGCTGCTGTTTTAGTTATTAAATCTTGTTGTTGTGCAAATAAATTAGATACTGCTGTTGTTGAATAATTTGATAAATCATTTGGCTGTATTACATTATTAGCATCAGTTAAATCACTTATATCTAATCCAGTTATTGTTGCATTAGTAACATCCATTGTATCATTAACTGTTAACTCATCTATTGATGCTACTGTTACTGCTAACTGTGAATCGTTGTTGCCAGTTCCTACTGTAAGTACTGGGTTATTTGCTAGTGTATCGCCAAGGTCACCATATAGTGTTCCTGTTAAATAAGCATTGTGTCCAAAAAATGTATCTGCTCCAGTAGTATTAACTATTGTTGCTCCGCCTGATGATGATGGTGCTTTTAGTTTTTCAACTTCAGCATCGTGAATTGTTAATGTATCTCTTACTGCTCCAGTAGTAATGATTGGAACTAGTGAAGTTGGAGATGTTACATCACCATGCACATCACCATAAAGTCTACCTGTTACATTACCATTTAAACTACCAGTAAGAGAGACTGTATTACTTAGTGCTACACTAACACGAGCGTCTGCATAAGAATTAACTTCGGTTGCAAAATCTACAAAGGCAAATTTACTTGTGCTACTGTCGTATAAAAGAAAATCTCCATTTGCTACAGTATCACTAGTATGTCCAACATCTGATAATCCAATTAGTGATTGTGAATTTTGTGATGCTGTAATGCGTGTGTTAATTTCACTTTCAAGGTTTACATAACTCCATGTTGAACCATCATATAAAATTAAATCACCAGTTGTAGCTGATCCATTATCAATATCAGTTAAATCAGATAATGTGGAAGGAATATTTCCTGCAATAATTATATCTGCAGTAAGTGTTCCTACTGATAAATTTCCTTTTTGTGTTATTTGTGCTGCTTCAATTTGGTTACTTGACTCTGCTCCAATGTATCCATCAATTACATAAAATGTCTGTGTTTCTGCGTCTCTAACAAATCCTGCATAATTGTTAATACCAATTTTTCCTAAGAAGCCTATATCAGATATACCTGAATTATCCTTTCCTAAAATTAGGATAGGATCGGAAAAAGCAGCATCACTAGTGTCAATGTTTGACGTTTGAATTTTTCTAAAAGACATTTTTGTGTTCCTTACGTATATAGTAGTATTTATCTATTACGTAATTATATTTAGCCATAAAAAAAGCAGGGTAAAAATACCCTGCTTTAGTTTAATTAGTAATTTAAATTACTTTTTAGCTTTAAGTTCTTCTACTTGAGCTGATAATTCTTTAACTGCTTCAATTAGTAGACCTGTGATGTTTCCGTATGCTACTGAATGAACACCTTCTGCATCTGTGTGTACTGCTTCTGGAAGAACTGCTTTTAGTTCTTGGGCGATAACACCAGTTGAAGTTGATCCATCTGAGATACGATCAAAAGTTACACCACGAATTGCTTCAACTTTACCTAAAGCACCGTCAATTACTTGTACGTTTGTTTTTAGAGTATCGTCTGAGTAAGCTGTAATATCACCAGTTGCTGTAAAGCTACCTGTGTATGAACCACTCATTGCAAACGATGTACCAGTTAATGATAAACCGTTGCCTGCAGTGTAAGTTGTATCTGCATCACCATTATCAGCATATACTTTTGCTGCTGCTAGTGCTGCGTCTGCTTTAGATGTTGCGTCTGCTGCCGCTGTTGCTACTGCGTCTGCTTCTGCTGTATCTGTGTAAGCATAAGAGATAGTAATTGCTTCAGCTTTTTTAGCATCAGCATATGTATTAGATGCTGAAATAGCTGCTGCTTCTGCCGCATCTGCTTTAGTAGTTGCGTCTGCTGCCGCTGTAGAAGCCGCTGATGAAGTAACACTAGCGATTGCTGAACTTAGTTCTGAATCTGTTGCCATTGCATCTTGGATTTCTTTCAATGTATCAAACGCTGCGCCTGCACCGTTAGTTACTGTTGAAACTGCTGCCGCTTGTGCCGCATCAACATAAGTTTTGTTTGCCGCATCGTTACCTGATGTTGGTGCTGCTAAATCAGTAATTTTCTTGCTGTTCATGTCGATGGTTTCTTTCATGTCCAGTGTATCGTCTATACGAACACCTTTTTTGAAACGTGTTGTGTTGTTTACGTTAGTACCAAAACTTGCGTTGTTACCATCGTCAGCTGCACCATCTGTAGTTGTTAGTTTTGTTGCTAGAATTGAAATGTTACGTTCCATGTCCGCCATACGTCTTAGAGACGATTTTGAACCTGAAATTGTAATTTCTTCTGCACCTGGATCACCAGTAAACTCTGTTAGTGTACCAGTTGAATCGTACTTATATTTCTTTGATTTATCGAATGAAAAGGTACCTGTAGCACCATTACTTCTTACTTTTCTTGCCATTTTAATTCTCCTTTAGAGTTGTTTAGCCACGTAGTAGAACTCTGTTCCACCATAGCACTTATTAAGTGCCTAAGTAGGGGGTTTGGCTCCCCCTACCTTTGGACTAATCTTTATTAGCTAACTAATTTCCATCCTTTGACTTCAATTTCGTCGCCTACTTCAATAACATTCGAGTTGAATGTTACTACACCTGTTGATGTGTTAACTGAACTTAATTCAGCTGGTCTAGCCAGTTGTCTGTTAACGTATACTGTGTAATCATCTGCTCCAACAACATCAGTAAATGTATATGCTAGTGTTGCCGCATTAGTTACATCAGTTACTGAACTGTGGAATGTTGAAGTTGAAATATTTGCTTCAATTCCTGCTACTGCTGTTGCAATTGCTGCATCACGTGCTGTTGCTTCTGATGCTACTTTAGAAGTTGCATCTGCACTTGCTGTAGCTTCAGCCGCTGATTGAGCTGCGTTTGCTTTAGCTGTTGCATCTGCTGCCGCTGATGCAATTGCATCTGCTTCTGCTGTATCTGCATAAGATTGTAATGATGTAGTTACTGTAGCAATCTCTGTATCAGTATATGTATTTGCTGACGTTCCACTTGACGAAGCACTTGATGCAATCGCTGCTGTGTAAGCTGTAGTAATTGCTGTTTCACGTGTATCAGTGTAAGTGCCTGCTGCTGAAATTGCATCTGCTTCTGCTGCATCTGCTTTAGTAGTTGCATCTGTAGCCGCTGTAGTAAGTGCATTAGATACTGTGTTGTCAGTGTAATTACCTGCTGATGCAATTGCCGCTGTATCACCTGCTACTCTGTTTGATGTTTCTGTTGATACTAGTGTGTTAAGAGCTGCTACGTCTGCTACTCTTGCCGCATTAGCTGAAACAATCGCTGCTTGGTTAGTAGAGATATCAGCTGCGTTAGTTGCAATGTTTGTATTAGCTGTAGTAAGTGCAGTTGTGTTAGTTGCAATATTAGCTGTTACTGTTGCACTAAAGTTAGCGTCATCGCCTAAGGCGTTAGCTAATTCATTTAATGTATCTAATGCACCAGGTGCACCGTTGATAACATTTGCAACTTGCTGGTCTACATATGCTTTGTTTGTTACGTCAGTTGTATCTACTGGTGTTGAGACATTAACGATTCTGTTTGAATCCATGTCAATTTTATCACCAAATGTTACGGCTGCGCCGCCAGCGTCAGTAATTCTTTTACCAGACGCCATTTGTAATGTTGCGTTTATTGCTAGTGGTACCTGAGATGATAAAGTTAAAGCACCAGTACCTTCTGTCTTAATGGTAAGTCCTTGGTCAGTGTCAGATCTAACAATAATAGTTCCAGAATCGTCTTCCAAAACTTTTTGGTTGTTAATGAATAGTGATCCTTGTGAAAGATATAAGTCTCTCCACTTGAATGAAGTAGAACCTAAATCGAAACCTGTTGTACCATCTGAATCAACATTAGGTAGGATTGAACCACCCATTGTTAAGTTTGCTAATAATTCAGAGGCGTCATCAGTTTTGAAACCACCATCAATTATAAATTTTCTTTGTGCCATTTTATGACTCCTTTTTGATCAAAAAAGTTATTGCTACATTGAGTAGCAATGTATTTATTGCTTTTTTTTAACTATTAACTGCTTTTATAACAATTTTTAGTTAAAAGAGGCATACCCTGTTACCAAGCTATGCCTCTTAATTTAGGTTATTAAGAAGCGTTATGTTTCTTAAACATCAATGTAAGTTGCAATAACTTTCACGTCTGCTGAACCTGATGTTGGTGTATAAGTTAGTTCTACTGTGTTACCATTCATAGTCACACTTGCATCACCAATTAAGTCGTTTCCGGTATAAACCATCGCGTACTCTGTAATGTATGCAGTTGTTCCGTCATGTACAACTAAAGCTTCACGTGTCTCATAGTTACCATTTGCGTCACCCACTTGGATAACATACTTAGCTGAACGATACAGTGTACCGTTAAAGCTGTCTACAGTTGTAGCACCAGTTGCTGAAACTGATGATTTCTGTACGTATGCTTTAATATCCGCTGAGAACTTATCAAACGTTACCTGACCTGCAACAAGTACTGGCTGTAAGCCTGAAATGTGTGCAACAACTACTGCCGCAGTTCCTACTGGTAGGGCACTGTTGAATGTAATTGTTTGTGCAGATGAGTTGATAGTATAGTGAGTTACTGGATCCTGAATAACACCGCCAACAAATACCATGCTGTTTGCTTGGTCTGTTACGAAGTTAAGTGAATAAGTAGTCGCTACACCGTCACCTGGGATAGTTTGACGTTGGTTACTTGTAAAGATATCTAATGGGCTTACTAGCTCCATTCCATCTTCAGTTGAGTTAACACGTAATACAAAGTCTTCTTTACCTGTGTAATCTGTGTCTGAGACATCAGTTAAATCAAGTACTGATTCATTTGTATCAATGCTAATAACACCTGTTGCACTATCGTAAGTTGCTAGGCCGTTGCCTGCTGTATCTGTTACAGATATAGCTGCTCTTGCTTTTGCTGGTGTGTAGTATTCGTTGCTACCTTCAGTTAAGTCATCTGTAGTGTAAACTGAGATGTCTTGTGACTGAATTGCTGCATCTAATACTGCTTTAGAAACTGCGTCACCTGGGTTGGCTGCTGTTCCTAAACCTGATACCATGTTACCGCCCATAGCTACATCACCGCTCATTGTTCCACCAGCTAGTGGTAGTTTAGTTGCGATTACTGTATCTTGTGCTGAGTCAGCTGCTGCAAACTCTGAACGAATTGCCGCTCTGTCTGTAGTTGCTGCTGCATGGTCTGTATCATTGTCTGATACTTCAGTTGCTAGTGCTTGTGATAGTGCCGCTTCAGCTGCCAATGCACGAGTTTCCTCTGCACCAATTGCTGTTGAGTTGGCTGCTACCGCACCAGTTAACGTACTGTCTGCGTTTTGGAATGCTGTAACGATTTCTGTTAAAGAATCCAAAGCTGCTGGGTCAGTGTTACTGATGATGTCATTAACAGTCGATGTTAAGTTTGTGATTGCTGTTGCATTTGCGCCTTCAGCTGCTGTTGCTCTAGTTACTTCAGCTGTTAAGTTAGTAGATACAGTAGAAATTGCTGCTGCATTTACGCCCTCTGCCGCTGTTGCTCTAGTTACCTCATTTGAGATTGCTGTTGCGTTTGCTGCTTCTGCATTCGTTGCACGTGTTACTTCATTTGCTAAATTAGCAGTTAATACACCTTCTGCTGCTGTTGCACGAGTTTCCTCTGCATTTACTGCTGCATCTAGTTTGTCATCTGCGTCTTTTAGAGTTGAAGCTGTACTGATGTAATTAGCTGAACCATTAGCTGTGTAAGTACCGTCTGTTGCCAAACCTGCACCTGCTTGTGTAGCTGTAATTTCAGTTAAGTTATTTGCGATATCAGTTGCGTTTGCACCTTCTGCCGCTGTTGCTCTTGTTGTTTCCGCCGCAATTGCGTTTGCATTTACTAATTCAGCTGCTCTTGCTGTTGTTGCTTCTGCTGTAATTGCGTTTGCATTTACACCTTCAGCTGCTAAAGCTCTTACTGTTTCTGCTTGGATAGCAGATGCATTAGTTGCAATATCAGTTACGTTGGTTGCAATGTTAGTTGCGTTAGTTGCGATATCAGTTACGTTACTTGCAATACCTGCCGCATTAGTTGCTACATTAGTTGTTAATGTTGCTTCTGCTGCTTCGGCACGTGTTTTTTCAGCTAAGATTGCCGCATCCAATTTGTTGTCAGCATCTTTTAAAGATGTTGCACTATCAATTGCATGTGAACCTGTTGCTGCTGTATACGTACCATCTGCATTTAAGCCTGCGCCTAATTGCGATGCGTCAACTTCAGTTTGTAAGTTTGCAATACCTGATGATGAACCTGTGTTCAATTCATTAATTGCTTCTGTTACAGTTTGTGCTGTAGTTGTCATTGTTGCAGAACCCATTGTTGCTTCTAAAGCATCAATATTACCTTCTTCAGTTGTTAAACGTGTGTCTAACGCTGTATCAGCTGCTGCAAATTCAGTACGGATTGCCGCTCTGTCTGTTGCCGCTGTAGATGATAACGAAGTGATCGCACCGTTAATTGTGCTATCAGCACTTTGGAATGCACTAACAATTTCTGTTAATGAATCTAAAGCTGCTGGATCAGTGTTAGTTAGAATTGAATCAATTCTAGCTGTTTCAACATCAATGTTTGATTGTAAAACACCTTCTGCTGATTGTGCTCTAGCTATTTCAATGTTTAGGTTTGAAACGTTAGTTGCGATATCAACAACATTTGCTGCGATAGCATTTGTATGTGTTGTATCTGCTGTAGTTGAACGTGATACTTCATTAGCGATTGCTGTTGCATTTGCACCTTCAGCTGCTAAAGCACGAGTTTCCTCTGCTGTAATAGCATTTGCATTTGCTAATTCAGCTGCTCTTGCTGTTGTTGCTTCTGCAGTAATTTTACCATCTAATGTTGTATCAGCTGCTGCTCTGTCTGTTGCTTCTGTAGAAATTGCAGTTGCGTTAGTAGCAATGTCTGCTGTATTAGTAGCAATATTGCCTGCATTAGCTGTAATGTTTAGAGTGTTAGCACCTTCTGCCGCTAAAGCTCTATTTTTCTCAACTAGTACTTCTGCATCTGTGTAAGTTTCTGCTGATGCAATTGCATCTAGTTCAGCTTGGTCTGCATATGCTTCTGCCGCTGCTGCTCTTACAACGTCTTTTGCTTCTGCCGCTGTAATTGCATCTGCTTCTGCTGCATCTGCTTTAGATGTTGCGTCTGCTGCCGCTGTTGCGATTGCATCTGCTTCTGCTGTATCTGCGTATGCTTGTGCTGCCGCTAGTGTTTGAGCATCACCTGTAGTTCTATTAGTTACTTCATTTGCTAACCCAGTTGTTAGAATGCCTTCAGCTGCTAAAGCACGAGTTTCCTCTGCCGCAATAGCTGTTGCATTAGTTGCGTCACCGTTTGTACGATCACTTGTTTCTGTTGCCAGATCAGTGATTACTGTGTTAAGTGTTGCAGTTAATACTGAGTCACCATTTTGAAATGCTGTAACGATTTCTGTTAATGAGTCTAAAGCTGCTGGATCAGTATTGCTAATAATGTTAGCAATGTCTGCTGTGTTGGTTGCAATATTAGTTGCGTTAGTTGCGATATCAGTTACATTAGTTGCAATGTCTGCTGTTGCAGTTGTTACTTCTGTATGTAGTTCGTTAATCGCTGCACCTAATGAAGTTGCAGTTGTATCAAGTGGTGTATTTGCGATATCACCAACAGTGTCTTCTAGTGCTTGTACTTCTGTTTCCAGTGTAGTTGCACGTGCTGCCAATGCAGTATCTGCCGCATCACTTGTTGCTGCTCTTGCAACGTCTTTTGCTTCTGCTGCCGCAATTGCGTCTAGCTCAGCTTGGTCTGCTTTAGCTGTTGCATCTGCTGCCGCTGTTGCGATTGCATCTGCTTCTGCTGTATCTGCGTATGTTTCCATTGCAGTTTGTAGGGCTGTATCTGCTGCTGCAAAATCAGTTCTGATACTTGTATCAGCTACTGCTCTAGCATTTGCTTCAGTGTTAATGTCTGCCGCGTTAGCTGCTTCAGCGCCTTGTGCTCTAGTTACTTCAGCTGCTAAGTCAGTTGTTAGCGTTGAAATTTCACCGTCTGTAGTGCTGATTTCAGTTGCTAAACCACTTTGTAGTGTGCTGATGTCGCCTTCGTTAACTGTAACTCTTGCGTCTAATGCATTGTCGTCAGCTAAACGTGTAGCTGCTTCAGTTGAAATAGCTGCCGCATTTGCCGCTTCAACACCTTGTGCTCTAGTTGCTTCAGTTGAAATTGCTGTTGCATTTACACCTTCTGCTGCTGTTGCACGTGTTACTTCTGCTGTGATAGCGTTAGCGTTAGCTGTAATAGCCGCTGTTAATGCACTATCTTGACTTTGGAATTCAGCAACGATCTCACTTAGTGAGTCAAGTGCTGCTGGATCAACGTTTGATACGATGTTATTAATTTGTGTTTGTAAACCAGCGTCTGCCGCTTTATAAGCTGTGTCAAGTGCAGATTCTGCGCCTGTTGCACGACTTACTTCGGTAGCTAGATCAGTAGTTAATACACCTTCTGCTGCTGTTGCACGAGTAATTTCAGCCGCAATATCATTTGCGTTCTGAGTTTCTGATGCACGTGCTATAACTGCTTCTGCTGCCACTGCATCAGAAATATCTGTTGCAACTGCTGCCTGTGCTCTTGCATCTGTAAAATACTTAAACCCAGCATTTTCTGCTAAATCTGAAGTATCAAATGATCCAATTAAATCACCAGCTGTTACTTTAGCTAATGATGATGAAGCGTTTGTGTGTACTAAAAGAGTGTCTAGACTGTCGAGAGATACAGAAGCAGTTTGGCCTGAAACTGAACTTGCATCTAACTTAGTGTTAAGGACCGACTGATCCGCTAACGCTGGACTCTTAATTTGTCTAAAAGCCATAGAGATTTCTCCAATCAAATATATTTGATTTGCATGTAATCTTTACATGCAAAAGTATAACCACAGCTTAACGAGGTTATACTACATAAGGTCATTACAACCTATGCAATGTATTTATTAGATTTGGGAGTTTATTAAGTAATATGATTATTATTTAGATTGGCATATATCTGAAATCAACAACTGAATTTGCACCTGGTGCTGTTGTGATTGTTAGTGTTGTTCCATTTATTGTATATTCTGTTGTTGGTAAAATTGAACCATCAACAATAACTAGAACACTATGTACGCTATGCCCAGCAGGAACTAGATAATCTGTAGTTGTACTATCTCCTGTGTATTGACTACTAGTATATATCAAATTTAAATGCTTATTCTCAATACAGTTATTTGGAAATGCTGTAATATTTGCAAAAGAATATCTATATTTTACATAAATGTCTGCACCAACATGAGGAGTTACACTAAATGTTAATACTGCACCATTAAGTGAGAACACATCTGGTCTTTGTAATACTTCATCAACATAAACATCAATTGCTTCTTCGGTTGCTGGAGTACTATTTAAGGTAAAATCTACTTGTATTCCATCACCTGTAAATTCTTGTGCTGGTTCAATACTTGTAGAAGGTAATGCTAAATCATTTCTTAGTAAGTTTTCTAAGTTTGTTAATTCTGTACTTGTAGCAAACGCTGTATCTGCATTTTGAAACGCATTAACAATTTCTGTTAATGAGTCAAGTGCGGCAGGATCTGTATTTGTTAATATGTCTGCTACTTGTGTCTGTAGTGTAGCAATGTCACTATTAATATTAGCAACAACATTTGGATCACTAACACCAAATTGCCCTGTGTAGACTGCACCACTTATATAAACACTTTTTCCTGTAAAGTCTTTTCCATCTGGTAAGTTATCACCAATAAAGTTTAATACACCTGATTGATAATCAAAGAACCATTCATCATTATTACCACTACCAGTAACAAATACTTTATTTGCTAAACTTTCTGCATTAGCTGAATCATTGCTATCATGAATATAAACACTAACAAGATATGTACTACCAAATTCTGGAGTAACCCAATCAGTAACTCCTGTTTTCCAAGTTCGTTTACCTGTTGCTGTAATATCTTCAGTTGCTTCAACTGCTGAGTATATGGTTAATACACCCGCTGATGTTGTTGGTTTAACACTTGGTATATCACCAGATTCTGCCCATACTTTATCACCACGTAATAAAAGTGGACTTGGAATACTTTCATTGGCCGCTAATTTATTAAATATGGTATCTGTTTTAGTTGCACCATATCCTAACTTTTTAAATAGGTAGTCAATTTTTTGATTGTCGGAAATAGCCATTAACTAGCTTCTCCTATTTGCAAGTTTGTTATTTCTTGACCACTCGTAAGTGCTATTCTAACTAACACAACATTATTAGTTGCATTACTCATATTTTCACTACCTAAAGTCATTGTATAACTATTATCGTTTATTGTACTGTTTGTAGGAATAACATCTGCGCCTGTTAATGCACAACCGTCAGCACCGTTACCTCCTGTTCCAGTATTACTACCAGGAACACCTACACCTGCATATTGACTTGTACCTTCTAGCCAACCACTTAATCCACTTGCAGTATCTATACCAGTACCAGGAGATGCAATCCACATACCTGCAATACCATTAGGAGCTGTAAGTCTAATATCAAAGTTAGCAACAACCTGTCTTTGGAAAGCAAAAGTAAAATATTGTGTTCCAGTATCAGCACTTCTATCTGGACCAACTGGTAAAAATCCTGTGCTATAGTTTGTTGTATTGTGTTCTAATTGTCCCCAACGTACTGTTGCTTCTTGTGTTCCACTTACTGCTATTGCACCAGTGAACGGTGTTGCCATATAATCAATAACACTATTAATAGTAGGGGTATTTGTATTACCATATGCTACAAAGTCTGCAATACGTATTGCATTGTTTGTGATTACTCCATTACCTAGTGTTGTTGCTACTGGTATATCGTCTTCTATTACACCGCTAGGATTAGCTGTATGTACCTGTACAGAGGTGTTTGTTAGTTCTACATAGTTAGAGCTACCATTAACATTATTTGCTTTAAATTTAAGCGTTTCTACTGCCGCTATATTGGATGTAGTAATGTTAATAAGTTGATCTGCTATATTATATGGAGCTGTAAATCCTGTGTTTGAGTTTGGTATACCATTTGTTAAGTATGGTGTTGTTCCACTTTCAAGTTCTGCATAGTCTTTGTACTGTGTACTAATTGTTGCACCACTTGTTCCTTCTGAGTTAGTTCCATTAGAAATTTCAAATACATTATTTGTATCTCTATATGCTTGACCAATCCAGTCAGTAAGCAGTGCACCAGTTAGTACCAACTGTGGACCACCGGTGTTATAATATGGAATTCCAGATATGTATCTGTACGTTCCAGGATTATTCTCTGAGAGGATAGAACCAGCAAGGTCAATAGTAGGAACGTTAGTTAAGTCATCACAAATAACTGTTACGTAATTAGTATTTCCTGTTTCTGTATGCTCTATCCTCTGATCATTTACACCTAGTGAGTATCCACTGAAGTTGTTAGTAATCTTTGAATCAAATGTTTGGTAAAATCCTGTAGGATAAGTTGACGAACTAATTGTATTATTTGCATCATCTTGTCCACTAATAACTAAGCTACCAAATGTACCGTTTTCGTTTAGGGAAGTAGTAAAAGATTTTGATCCGCTTGATACTCCGTTAATAATTGCACTAGCTTCTCCACTTAATCCATTATAAGAATTTTGTGCAATTGTTGTGTCAATTGTACCATTTGTGTATCTTCTTGCTGTATATGTATCTAAGTCATCACCTGCTGTTAAAGGAGATGTTGAACTATTATCTATAAAGCCGTTAGCTAATTTTGGATCTATACCTTGCCAAGGGTCTGTTAGTTGAATTGTTTTAGATCCTAATCCTTGTGGAGCTGCTGGTACTGCATTAACTTGGAAAGTTAAACTAGCTGTATCTGTTTGTGCAGTTATATCCGGTGTTCCACTTGCTGTAAAGTCTAATGTATAATTACCCGGTGCTACTCCTGTAAAGTCATGTTGTACGCTGTTTAGTCCTGCTTCAACATCATTTGAACTACTGTCATTCCAATTGTATTCGTGACTGTCTCCATTTTGAGTTGTATTGTTTACAGTAACTAATGCTCTGTTTACACCATTATAATCTACGCTATCATATACATCGTAAATGTTATCGCCATTGCGATCTGAAACTGTGTTTGCACTACCTGAGATGTTTGCTCTAACATCTGGTTCAACATGTATTGTAAATGGTGAACTAGTAAATGGACTGTTTGTGTGTGAACTGATTACTTTTAAGTTTCCTGTGTAATCTCTAGCTACGCCATTTGCTTGGTCTGAAGCTGATAATGTATATTTGTGATTTATTGTAGTTCCTTGGTCTCCTGAATTTCCAGACCCAGAATTTACTGTTTGAATACTTCCATCACCAAAGTCCCATTCATATGTTATTCCATAGTTGTTATAACTTCCTACAGTTGCTTCTGTATTATTTGTAAATGTTACGTTTAATCCATTAACTGAATCTTCATTAATACCTGTTGTTATATCAGATGTTGTATCTGGTGTATGTGTATCATAAATTTTAAATGATGCTGTATCATCTAATGGTAATATACCTGGTGTTGCTGAACTATGTACATCTAGTGTTAGTGTTACGTTACGAGTAACATCAATTTCTGTGCCGGGCTGGAATGTGTGAGCTATTCTAGCACCGGCACTACCACCTGTGACTGTGTCGTCATTAATAACATCATCTGCAAGACCGTCACCCCAGGACCAAGTATATTGGACTGTTGCCGCGGTTGCATTTGTTGTAGTATTTTGGAAGTAGACAGTATCACCGTCATTCCAAGTGGTAATCTGATTTCCGCCTGTAAGTGAATCCCATGCTTGAAAACTTACTGCTGGGTCGGCGGTAAAAATTGTTATATAATCTTCTTTTGTTTTGCTTATAGTGCTACCTGCACCAGTACCATTATTATTAAATGCTGTTACTGCTACATCAAAAGGAGATCCTGAATTTGTTGCGTATGTATGTGTAGGTGTGCTGTCGGTTGTCGCTGTAGTTGTATTTCCATCTCCCCAACTAATAGTATATCTATTTGGGTTACCTTCTGTACTAATAACTAGAGTTGTTGTTAAGCCTGCTCCACCTGTTGTTATGTTTGCGTTAAAATCAATAGACTTAACATAAGTATTATTTCTTACGTTTTCAATTGTTTCATAAACATCTGTTAGATCAGCTGTAAGTTCGCTATCTTGATTAGAATCAAAATTAGCTATCTGAGCTTCAAGGTATGCTTTTGTAACTAGATCTTGTGGATCAACTGGATCACTAGCATTTTTAACTATCTTAGTTGAAACATCAATATTACTTAATGCATTTGAATCTAGTACTAAATCAGACGATTCTGATGTAATTTTTCCTATGCTGTGATTAATATTAATCGCCAATTTCTATACCTCAATTCTTCTTCGCTCTTGCGTATATTGTATTTACTTTTTTTTTAATCTAACAATATAGAAAGTGTAGAGAAACGATTATCAGTGTATAAAATGTTTTGATGCATAGAGTTAAAAGACGTTCTTAAAACGCCTTCTTTGTTCTCTATAGCTTTTACTCCAAAATCTGGGTTAAAATGTGATGACATAACTCGACTTCCTACTACTTCCTATTATTATACATGTATTTATCAAATAGAAGTCAAAAGAAAAGACGCCGAAGCGTCTTTTCAAAATACAAGCAAAATAGGGAGGATTAGGGTTTACCTCCAACTCCTCGACAAGATACCATTCTATATCCAGAGAGCCTGTTTCCGTTCGGTAGAACGATGTGACTCAGCGTATTTCTACTACCAAGCCTGGGTACCACCCCTAAACAGCCAAGTTCGACAGTCTGGTTACTGCCTCTTCCTTGCACTATAAACATTGAGCCGCTAAACTCTTTGTTGCTTATGTACTTAATATATAACGTTTTGATCAAAAGGTCAACCTTTTTTTTTAAAAAAGATTAAATTTTTTGTAGTCTTGGATCTGAACTTAGTATGTTTTTCTGAGCACGTGGTCTAGACAAAGGTCTTTCCATTTGTCTTCTATGCAATGCTTTATGTGCTTGCTTAGTACGCTCTTTTTTACGAGCTAGTTCGAAGTCTCTGTGATTCATAACACTCTCCTTTTTACAGTTAAGTGCGTTCCTTCGCTATTGCTACTTCCGTCCCATTGGGATGAACGTATTATTATTTATCTAAATTGGCATGAGTGAAAGGAATCGAACCCTCATTTGCGGAGTTGGAAGCCGCCGTGTTACCATTACACTACACTCACAAAAAAAGCCCCTAATAAAATTAATTACTAGGGGCTTACTAAAATAACTTTTGTTAAAAAGTCACATCAAGACATACCCCAAATTAATGGTGGCCAATTTGTAATATAAATTGTATTAGTCTGTGACATGTTAAAATTTCGTTCCTTTATTATGTATGTAATATACTACACATATTTATGAAAGTCAACCACTTAATGAAAAAAAGATCAAAAAAATAGGGCCCCTAAAGGCCCTATTTCTATATCTGTTCCTTGTTCTCTATTATGAGAATGAAAGGTTACCAGCGTTAACACC
>VMHT01119599.1_pt1 | contig 45179 bp, 39 predicted proteins | sample 4693611 | NCBI WGS metagenome assembly VMHT01 (sample SAMN12280063, study PRJNA550983) | marine metagenome | isolation source: seawater sampled from same location over 5 years 0.02-0.2 micron viral filtrate | place: USA: collected off the coast of southern California halfway between the port... ... | reverse complement strand
CTCGATATGGTGCCCAGCCAAAGGGTGATCTCGTTCCAATCACTCACAATCCAGGCGTCAATTGTGCTCACAGAATGGCGAACCTGAGGGAAGTCGACTTCTTTGAGCCAGGTTGCATTGGTGCTGAAGACGTGGTTCTTGATGCGAAGATCCAACGTGCTGGCCACAAGCTGTTCATCGACCCTTCCAATGTGATGCCTCACCGCCGCCGACGCCCATTCAAACCGTACATGAAGCAAATGCGGAATTACGGCTACACACGGATGGTCGCCAACAAGCGCTGGCCTGAAATCGCAGTATGGTCCCACACTGCAATCGGATTCTTCCCGTGGTTGGTTGTCGCTACCCTCCTCGCTATGATCTATGGCATCCTGAACGGTGGACTCGCTGATGAGTACTGGTTGACCCTTTCCGGAGAATGGACAATTGAGCGAGTATTTGCACATATCCTCCCCGTTTTCATCGGATTTTACATTGCCCTTGCGTGGCTTGGTGCAGCGATTGGAACCTCTCCACACCGATCCTTTGGAACGGTCTTTTTAGCACCCTTATTTGTGTTCTTAGCCCACTGGGCATACGGCCAAGGTGTCAACAAAGCGTGGCGTGAAATCCGTCGAACTGGCGGTAAGGCCGGCGAAGGTGCACAAATCGATGACCGGGTCCGCACCGCTTGATTGAGCATGGTGAGTGAATGAAAACCGCTTTGCTGCTCATCGGATTCAATCGCGTTGATTACTTCGACGAGACACTGACAAGCCTAGAAGCAAATCCAGAAGCCCATCACTGTGATCTACACGTTTACCTTGATGGCGGTCCAAAAGCCAACCAAGAAGCGTTGCGTAAGCGTATTGATTCCTCCTCATTCGAGAACATCACCGTGGTTGCTCGTGACGAGAACTGGGGCATTGGAAGGCACCTTATCGATGCAAGGAGAAGTCTTTTCGATCAACAAAACTACGACAGAGTGCTTCTTTTTGAAGACGACATGGTGCTTGCTCCAAGTTATGTCGCCACCCTCCTCAACATGATGGATTGGAGCATGGAATACAATGATATTGGCACTGTGATGGCTTACAACATCAATCATGATGCAGTAGAAACACAAGCTTCCCAAACCAATGAAGTTATCGCTACCAACCGCCACTTCTGGGGCTATGGAATGGCAAAGAGTGTTTGGGATGATATCAAATCCATTGTCTATGAATTTGAGCAGCGCTACCTCACTGATGTTGCTTATGCCGATCGCTCGCATCGCTCCATTCGATGGCGTTTTATTCGCAGCGTGGCCAAAAAAGGACGTATTGAACGCCCAGGGAATTCGCTGGTTCCTGAATCAGTCCTCACCGCCCCATTCTCTTCATTCCCCTACAAGCGCCCAACAAGCCAAGATGCAATCACAGCACTTGCCCTGTGGCGTCACGGATATGCGCGACTAACAACTCGAGTCTCAAGGGCGAAATATGTTGGCCAGGAAGGCTTCTCCTTCTCTCCTGAGATGTTCGAAAAAATGGGCTTTGGCGAACAGAATACATTGGAATTATCAGAATTAAATACAGCGCCAGAAGCATTTACGCTCGCCCTTGAAGGTGCAAACGGCACTCCACTCAAGCCCAAGCGGTATGAGTGAATTGGCGTCAAGGATGCTCTGCTAAAATCCCAGTGTAGACGCCCTGAACAAAGGGAACACCTTTGATACAGAAAACAAGCGAAGCTTATGGCGCGTCGCACCCTTCGAGAACGGCTTGCCGATTTGGACCAGCCTGATACTCGCACCGATGAAGAGGAAATTTGGGGTCTAGTAAGGGCGGCACTTTGGGTCACAAGAATCGTCGTTTTCGTTGGCGTCATTCTCATTTCTGAAATGTTTGAAGAGTACTTTTTCAGCGGACTCAGCCTTGGCATCTGGTCGCTCATCATCGGCATACCGTTGTTCTTTTTACTCTCATTCACGATTATCATGGGTGACTCTTGGTTCGCTAAAGGCGATGAAGAAACCGCAGTTCTTCGCCCGATTCGAAAGCGAACTTAGTCGTCGACTGTGCTCAAGCCAGCCATGTCACCTGTTTGGATGGTCCACTGACTTGCATAGACTCCACCAGCAGCAACCAATGAGTCGTGGGTGCCACGTTCCACAACAGCGCCGTCAACCATTGAAAGAATCTCATTGGCGTTGCGAATCGTACTCAGGCGGTGGGCCACAGCGATGGTAGCACGGTCTGATCCCGATGCGATCAAGTTCTCTTGGATACGGCGTTCTGTTTCAGCATCAAGGGCGCTTGAGGCTTCATCGAGTATGAGTAGACTCGGGTGCTTCAGCAACGCTCGAGCAAGGGAGACTCGAGCGCGTTGGCCACCGCTCAGTTTAGCACCGCGATCACCGACCATGGTGTCGAGTTTGTCCTGTAATTCCTGAATGAAATCCCATGCCCCAGCAAGTTTGAGTGCTGCCTCAAGTTCTTCTTCTGTCGCTTCTTGATTGTACTTGACGTTGTCCCGTACCGTTCCATAAAAGAGGAACGGTTCCTGTGAAACGAATCCGATTTTGTCACGAACTGAATCAAGGGTGTAATCATTGATGCTACGGCCGTTGATCAGAACATCACCGCTGTCTGGGACATAATAGCGCATCAATAACTTCAGAATGGTCGTTTTTCCAGCCCCAGTGTGGCCCATGACGCCCAAGAAATCGCCACCTTCTGCTTTGAATGAGATGCCACTAAGCACTTTGATTGTGGTGTTTGGATAGGTGAAGTGGACGTCACGGAATTCAACAGAAGTAATGCCTGAGTCCAAATCTACTGCGTCTTCTTCATCGGTGATTGTTGGCTCTAAATCAATCGCAGCGAACACGCGTCGTGCTGCTGCTTCTCCACGTTGGAGCTGGTTAATGAGTATTCCAAAGATGAACATAGGCATGGTCATTCGAGTGCTGATGAGAAGGAATGTCACGAGTTGTCCTGTCGAAATCTCACCTTCACTTGCCAACCATCCACCAGCGGTGACGAGCAAACCAAAAGCAACACCTGCAATGACGTAAATCATAGGAAGGAATCGATTTCGGTCTCGGCTTGCACCCATGGCTTGATCGCGGTAGGACCCCGATTCCCTGCTGACTCGATCTGCTTCCCATGTTTGAGCGTTGTAAGCCTGGACGACCGAAATACCGCTGATGAGGTTCTCCAACACAGCGTGGATGTCGCCAGTTGATTCTCGTTGCTTGCGGTATTTTCGCTGGACTCGTGTGGAAAACCAGTAGACACAAGGGATGATGAAAATAATTGGGCCGAATAATACGGCTGCCAGTTTCCAAGACATTGAAACGAGAATCACAAATGCTGTCAGGAAGGTGAAAACAATCCTGATGATCGAAGTTGATGAATCCGAAACAACATCTTCCAATTGATTGACGTCACTTGAGAGCACCGACATGATTTGACCTGTTTGACGCATGTCGTAGTAGGAGGCTTCCATGTCAATCAGCGAGCGGGTTGCGTCCATTCGCAAGTCGTGTTGAATTTTGTAGCCAAGCGTTTGCCATGAATATTCAGAAATCCCCTGGAACACTGCGAGCATAGCAAAGCCCAAGAAAATCATCACACCATAGCCAACGGCTGGATCACTGTGGATAGAGGTGACCGCGTCTTGAATGAAGGTGGGGCCAACCATTGTTCCAACCCCACCCCCAGTTTTTGAAGTGAAATAATCAACAGCCCACCCAATGGCGACAAAGGGAACAAGATCGACGATTCGTGCGCATGCGTTTCCGAAGAATCCTGCCAAAAGCCGACGTGGGTAGCGCTTTGCATAAGGGACAACGCGCCATACTTGACGGCCCAAAACTTGGTGGTTTTCGTTGATGTCTTCAGGCGCCATCGCGTCGCTGGTACCACTGCGCCCCCTCGACATGTTCTCAGCGCCGACTGCACGGCATTTGAACCCTCGCTGGCAGTGTCGATGCACAGGCATACCAACCAATCATTCATTTGGGAGCCGTGCCTGTGGTGGAACATGACGAATACCCGACGTGTCCGCGCAGTTACATTTTCCGCACTGATGCTCATCCAAGTCTTGGCACCAATCACCTACGCAGCACCGTCTTTGGCGCCTGAGTCCGAAGTGAACACAGATGTGGATTTGGATCTCTTGAGTGCCATTGGATTGGCACCAAGCTTTGAGACTGCAAATGGTTGGTTTGATGCTGATGAGGGCGTCGGAGAAATCAACCTCCTGTATAGGGACATGAGTGTCGTCGCCGTCGAAGATTGGCCTGCATGGACTGGGCAAGGAACGAGCCTCAACGGGTGGTACGTCCTCACACACGAAATGCCCATTCCAACCGAATGGTTTTACGAACTCGAAGATGCTGGAATCGATTGTTTCACCTTCTTGCCTCCAAATGGATTCCAATGTGAATTGCAGGGTCATTCGACAGAACAACTCGCCAAACTTGAGGTCGAAGGTTTGGTTCAACTTGACGCCGTGGACAAATTGAGAGAGGACCTCGTGAGAGGAGTTCTCGGACTGGAAAAGACTCACTTCAACCCCTATTCCATCGAAGGTAAAGCGATTGTCAGCTTGGTTCTCTCTGGAACCGAGTTGCCCGAAGGCTTCGAGTCGCGGGATGACCTTGTCCTTGACTCTCACACCGGACGGTTTGCTACTGCTGTTGCCGAAACATCAGGAATTCAGTGGCTTGCATCGAATGGTGCCGTTGAATGGATTGAAACCAACCCGCATTTCAAACTCAACAACGATGTTGCTGCAACAATCATACATGCAGACGATCTGTGGAATGCCTCATTCATGGCAGCTCGAGATGCGAGTTGGGGTGACCTCGATGGAAGCGGAATTGTGGTGACGGTTGGCGATACGGGACTCGATAACGGAGTCAACAATTCTGCAACCCACCCTGACTTCAAAGACCACATCAAAGGTATTCTTTCCTTCCCAATCCCTTCATCTTCATGCTCTTGGGGATCGAGCGGGCCCGGATCTTGCGATGACGGTGCAAACGATGACCACGGTCATGGCACCCACGTTGCAGGTTCGGTTTTGGGGGACGGTACAACATGGTCCGATGTCAAAGGCATGGCACCAGAAGCGCAGCTTCTTGTCCATGCGCTCGAGCACAGCGGCACGCTTGCTCCAATCCCAAATGACCTCGGAGACATGTTCGACCTTGCTGTGGCTAACGGAAGCAGGGTCCACACCAACTCGTGGGGATCCCCCGTAGCAGGAATGTACACAACAAGTTCGATGCAAGCCGACATGAGTGCTCTTGAACATGACAATTTGGTCATCATGTTCGCTGCTGCGAACGAGGGAACGGATGGCGATGGCGATGGTAAAATCGACGAAGACAGCATGGGCTCTCCAGCAACTGCGAAAAACGTGATTTCGATTGGAGCAAGTGAAAACTTCCGCTCCAATGCAACCGGTTCGTGGCCCGCTTGGGCATCCAACAATATCTCGGGAATGGCAACATTCTCATCTCGAGGCCCGACAGATGATGGTCGACTGAAGCCTGATTTCTCTGCCCCAGGAACGAACATTTTGTCGACTCGTTCTCGTGACCCTGGAGCTGGTGGAAGCGGCGATTATACCTTCATGAGCGGGACAAGTATGGCCACACCTGTCTCCGCTGGTGCTACTGCACTCCTGCTTCAACATCTGATTGAAAATACAAACCATGCCAATCCTTCATCTGCTCTAGTGAAGGGTATCTTTGCCGCAACTTCAGTTGACATGATGGGACAGTATAACGATGTGACTGACGGCGCTGGTCAAACCGCACCGAACAATCACGAAGGTTGGGGAAGATTGAATCTTTCAAGCGCTATATCAGCGTCATTTGTCGACAGGGAATCATTATCCACTGGTGAGGAAAGGGGATGGAGTATTTCGGTTCCTAACGCAGCACCTACAATGCAAATTATGCTCTCATACAACGATGCGACAAGCAGCCCCGTGGTTTCTGCAAACCTCGTGAATGATGTTGATCTGGCCATCAAAGCACCCGATGGCACATGGACCAACCTCTCTGACAGCACAAACAACCTCAAAGGTTTGACCTTCGCAACCCCTGCTCAAGGCGTTTGGGAAATTCACATTCTTGGAACGTCTGTTTCAGTCGGTCCCCAATTCTTCTCAGTTGCGGTAAATTCCGGATACACCATGGTGAACCTCACGCAAGACGCTGACCTTGACGGAACCGAAGATGAAGATGATGAATGTGCATTTACCTTTGGAACCTCCACCATCGACCGACTCGGTTGCCCTGATACAGACGGCGATGGATATTCTGATCCGAGTTTCAACTGGACACTCTCAAACGGAGCAGACGCGTTCATCAACGATTCCACACAGTGGGCTGATCAAGATGGCGATGGATACGGCGACAATCCCTCGGGTACCAACCCCGATTCCTGTCCAAGTACGGCTGGAACATCCTCTGGAGACCGGTACGGTTGCATCGACAGTGACAATGACACATATTCAGACCCTGAAACAAACCTCGGGGGATGGACCATCATCCAAGGAGCTGATGGTTGTAAGGATGTCTTTGGTACATCGAGCAATGATCGAAACGGTTGCCCCGATGATGATGGCGATGGCTACTCCGACCCCGACCCGACAGGGACCAATGGTCCTGTGTGGTGGGTGAGTGATGGAGCTGACGCATTCACGGGCGACTCGACACAATGGGTCGACAGCGATGGGGATGGCTACGGCGATAACCCCCCGCCTGCTACGTTGGGCGACAGTTGTCCAACCATCAATGGAACATCGAGTGAAGATCGAAATGGCTGTACAGACAGCGATGGAGACGGCTACTCTGACCCCGACGCCACATGGAACGCTTCTGCAAACGGTGCTGATGCATTCCCAAGCGACAACACACAATGGGTCGACACCGACGGCGACGGCTATGGTGACAACAGTTCAGGAAACAACGCAGATGACTGCCCCAATGTGAGTGGAACATCAACTGAACTTGGTCGCCTCGGGTGCACCGATACAGATGGCGATGGCTATGCCGACCCAACTTCAGATTATACTGTAGCTGATGGAGCGGATGCCTTCAGATTCGACATCACTCAATGGAGCGACGCTGATGGTGACGGGTTTGGCGACAACGCAGCAGGGAATCAACCTGACCTCTGTCCTTCGGTTGCTGGCACATCGACACGAGACCGACATGGTTGTCCTGATTCGGACGGTGACGGCTCTTCGGATGAGGACCTCACGGGCACAAATGGCCCAGTCTGGTCAATCACAGACGGGGCGGACGTTTGGCCTTCAGATTCGACTCAGTGGAGCGACACTGACAGCGATGGATACGGCGATAACCCCGGTGGAACAACACCTGATGCGTGTATCAATGATGCAGGCACATCGACCAGTGACCGCTATGGATGTCCTGATTCTGATGGTGATACCTATTCTGATCCAGATGCGGGTTGGGGTGCTGCCGAAGGTGCAGATGCCTACCCTGCGGACATCCTCCGCTGGTCAGACTATGATTTGGATGGAATCGCCGATCAAATTGACGACGCATGCCCGCTATATGCAGGAAACTCAACAATCGACCGCATTGGATGTCCCGATACCGATGGAGACGGTGTTTCAGACCCAGATGCAAATTGGACTGTAGACAACGGCTCTGATGCGTTCAAGACCGACCCCACACAAGTTTCAGATGCAGATGGCGATGGGTTTGGCGACAATGCTTCCGGGAATCTTGCCGATGATTGTCCGACTCAATCCGGTAATTCTTGGCAGAATGGCACCTTAGGCTGTACTGATCTGGATCAAGACGGATGGGCTGATCAAGAAGACAGCCATCCAAACGACATCACGCAGTGGTCAGACATCGACAACGACGGTTATGGTGACAATGCGGGTGGAACAACACCCGACGCATGCCCTGGTGTTGCCGGAAATTCAACCAATGGAAATCGATACGGGTGCCTCGACACAGACGGTGATGGCTGGGATGATGCCAATGATGCGCTTCCAAATGAACCGGGTCAATGGCTCGATCAAGACGGTGACGGCTACGGCGATAATGCCACAGGTCCACAACCAGATGCCTGCCCGGGCGTACCAGGTAACTCAACACTTGATCGATTTGGATGCCCCGATGATGATGGCGATGGTATGTCGAACATGAGCGATGCGTTCCCGAACGACCCGACCAGATCACAAGATTCGGATAGCGATGGCATTGATGACCTCCAAGACAGCTGTATATTAGTTCCTGGAAACTCAACTCAAGACCGAATCGGATGCCGAGACACGGATGGCGATGGCTACTCGGATCCAACCATTGCCGGTGGCAATGACATTGATTGGAATGAGAGCAATGGCGCTGATGCTCTCCCACTCGAACCAACACAATGGGCCGACCAAGACGGTGACGGTTATGGTGACAATGCTTCAGGAGTTCTTCCGGATGCATGCCCGACTGAGTATGGGCTTTCGAATGTCGACGTCTATGGTTGCCCCGATGGTGATAATGATGGTTCCTCTCAAGGCAACGATGCCTTCCCAGACGACCCCACACAATGGGCAGACCAAGATGGCGACGGCTATGGCGACAATCCGAATGGAACACAACCTGATGCATGTCCGACCGTTGTTGGCACCTCGTCCACAGACCGGTTCGGTTGCCCAGATGATGACAGTGATGGTGTGAGTGACCAAGCAGATCTTTGGCTTGGCGATGCTACACAGTGGTACGATACTGATGAAGACGGCTATGGTGACAATCCAAATGGAACCGACGGTGATGGCTGTCCAACCACCTTTGGCACATCGAACCTCGGCACGACCAGAGGATGTCCTGATGCGGACAATGACGGCTATAGTGATGATGAGGATAAATTCCCTTACGAACAGAGCCAATGGTCTGACCAAGATGGCGATGGCTGGGGTGATAACGAATCTGCTGGAGCGTTCAAGCCAGACCATTGGCCAAGCGACCCGGCAAGAAACTCTGCCGAAGGTAGCATGGAGTGCACAACCATTGACGACATCGATATTGTCGGTGGTGGCTGGTTCAACTTCCAATGCACGGTCACAACTGAAATTGAAGAAGTGACTGTAAGGGTTGAATGGCAGGCTATGAGTGCAATTACTGCAAGTTCACAAACTCAAGTCATAACCTTCACTCCGAACAGCGGAGGTTCACAAACCATCACATTCGACGGTGTTGTTCGGTACGCTGGCTCCTATCAGCTTGTTCTTGTTGCCAAAGAGCCAGGATCGGATATTGCCATGGATACGGTCTCGATTTCATTGCAAGCCTTTGATTCGAACATTGTGGTCGAGGAAGACAACAGTGCAGATCAAAGCCTGTTGTCATCGCTGATGGAAAACGCAATATTCCAGGCTGCACTCGGCGGCCTAGTCTTGTTCTTCCTCATGGGCATGCTCGTCATCAGAGGAAACGCAAGCAAAAAGAAAGCTGCAGAAGAGCGGTTGGAGCGAGCAAGGGATCTTGTGAGCCAGCGGCTTGAGCGAAGTGCGAATGCTGGTGTTGACCCTCGTCGCCAAGCCTTCGGCTTTGGCGGAAGGGTACCTCCGCCTCCTCCCGGCATGGGTTAATGCCCCAGAGAAGTTCGACCGATTGCCTCAATAATGAGAGGCTTCTCGGAAGGATTACCACATCGTGCGGATATGGTGAAGTGGTATCATAGGAGGTTTCCAACCTTTTGTCGTGGGTTCAACTCCCGCTATCCGCACCTCACAACCAAAGCATAATCTCGATACACTGCAAGCATGAAGAACACACTCTGGTGCATAAGACTCTTTTATCGCCCCCAGATGGTCGAATCATGTGGACCGAGGAACACCGTGATTGGACCGAGGTCGATTACAAACCCCTTGCTCAAGGACGTGCTTTTTCAAGCGACTTCATGTGGGGTGTGGCCACAGCATCGCATCAAATTGAAGGTGGAAACACCAACAATTGGTCAGCGTTCGAGCCTGGCTCCAAGAGCCAGCAATTAAGCGGCGAAGCCTGTGATCATTGGCATCGAAGAACCGATGATGTTGGGCTGATCAAAGACCTCGGCGTTTCTCACTACCGTTTCTCGATTGAATGGTCAAGAATCGTCCCCGCTGAAGGCGAGTGGAACCAGGAAGCAGCCCAATGGTACAGCGATTTGGTTGATGAACTCCTTTCTAGAGGTATTCAGCCGATGGCGACCTTGCACCACTTTACACAACCGATTTGGTGGGAAGAACAAGGAGGATTTGAACGTGAGGAGAACATTCACCATTGGGTTGACTTCTCAACCCGGATGTTTGCGTTGTTAAGTGACCGAGTCGAGTGGTGGTGCACCATTAATGAACCCGCAGTGTTCACGACAATGGGCTACGTGCTTGGTGAATTTCCACCTGGCGTTCGTTCCTTCAAACGAGCACGAAGTGTGGCCATGAACATGATGAAAGCACATGCTGCATGTTATCGGGCGCTCAAAGCCATGGAACATGGAGAAAAATGTGAAATCGGTTTGGTAAAGAACATCAACTTATTTGATCCATATCGAAGGTGGAATCCCCTGCATTGGTTCCAAGCGAGATTGCTCGACTCGATGTTCAATAGATGCTGGATTAAATGCCTGAAAACTGGTCGTTTCAAACCTCCATCAGCTCTAACCTCAACAACTATTCCTGGCCTGAAAGGGAGTTCAGATTTCATCGGTGTCAACTATTACACGCATTTGCTTACCACGCCTTTCATGCCAACAAAAGTGGAAATTGATCCACTTATTCGTCCTTGGGAACAACGTACTGATTTCAGATATCCAATGTATGCTGAGGGACTCCGGAGAGCATTTGAGATGGTGAAAGGGCTCAACATACCAATCATTGTTACCGAAAACGGTGTTGCCGATGATGATGATGACATGAGACCAGAGCACATTCGCCGGCATCTGCAGATCACCGCTGAGGCGATTACAGATGGTTTTGATATTCGAGGATTCTATCATTGGAGTTTGATGGATAACTTCGAATGGGCTGAAGGCTACGACCAACGGTTTGGACTCTACCACGTGGATTTTGCCACAAAACAACGAACACTAAAGGAAAGCGGAAAGGTCTATGCGTCCATTGTCAAATCCCATCGTCGTCCACAACTTGTAATCATGGCCGGTGGTTTAGGGACGAGACTTGGAGAGATGACTAAAACCATCCCAAAGTCACTTGTGGAAGTGAACGGCAAACCGATTTTGACCCATATTTTGGATTGGGCTCACAAGCAAGGATGCCTTCATGCACTCGTGTTGACAGGCCACCTTGGTGAACAATTTGAAGGATTTAGGCATCCAAGAATGGCGGTGAAGTTCCACCAAGAAGCCTCACCACTTGGCACGGGAGGTGCTCTTTGGAACGCTCGTGCACACCTCGAAGACCAATTCATCCTTGTATGGGGAGACGATTACCATCCAATCAATTACACGGAACTGATGAACACGCACAATGAGGCTGAAGCGCCTTTGACAATGTGCGTCACACAAGCGCATAATGAAATGAACCTCAAGCACATTAACGGCCTTCTTGAGTCCTATGATAAGAAGCAAGAACAAGTTGACCTCAACGGGTACGAAGCAGGGACGAGCATCGTTGAAAAATCCGTGGTGTTGAACCATGGTAAGGAAGGGGTTTGGAGTTGGGAAGAAACCGTCTATTCAGAACTCGCAGGTAAGGCGGCCATTCACCTTGACAATACGCCCTTTTGGGATATGGGCACTCCTGAGCGCTTGGCTTTGTTAGAGAAATTCCTCAAGGAATCCACCCCGTGACGGCTTCAGCAAGGGAGCCTCTGGTACCACTTCGTGATCATCTACGGCAATCAGAATCATGCCGCCAAAACCACCTCCCATCATACGAGCACCCAATACGCCTGGTGTCATTTGTAATTTCGATACTAATGCGTCCACTCCTGGTGTACTCACACCAATCGATTGCAAAGAGGTGTGAGAAGCATTCAATAATTTTCCAAGTTCGAATGAAGTCGAATCGAGCGCTTGCCGCACGCGGCGATTTTCCTCCGTTGCATGATGTTGTAGCACTGAAGAATCAACTGAGGTCCCAAATTCCGTTTGGTTCAATTGGCGGCGAACGCCCGAATCGACCAACTTGAACATCCAAGGTTCAGGAATTGGGAAGGCCTTCCACGTCATTGCTGTGAAATCGATGAGGGTTGCATGGTCTTCTTTGCTCATCATCATCGCCATTTGGTCGAGTAAACCACACGGAGTTTTGAGCACTTGATGTTCAATCTTCTGAGCTTCAAGGCAAGCATCCAAGGGCTCCATTTGCCCGTTGGCACACAGGACGACTGCGAGGCAAAGTGCAGCGGATGAGGACATGCCCGCTCCGATGGGAATTGTGCTTTCAACTTCCAATGTTGCAGGCCAGCCGCCGACTGCTCGCCACAATTCCACTACGGTAGCGTCGCCTTCTGTATGATCTGCTTTGGTTGCAGTGAGCACCAAACGGTGTTCGCTAGCAAAAGGAAGTGCAAGGCCACCAAGGTAGTCTGTGTGTTCGCCTATGATGTTGATTCGAGCGGGTATTGAAGCCCTGCGTTGCATAACCAACACGTCCACAAAGGCTGGCCGAACCTTTTCATCCGTTGGTGATCAAGTGATACATCGTGCGAACGTGAATCCCAGTTGCTCCGTTGCCAACCATCGTGTTCGTCTTTGCACCCCAGTAGGTACCAGCAATATCCATATGAGCCCATGGAATTTGTTCACCGTCTTTCTCGTAATTTCGGTTAGGAACGAATTGCTTGAGGAAGGCTGCTGCAGTGTTTGCTCCACCCCAGCGACCTGCGCCAAGGTTGCGCGTGTCTGCAATCTTAGAATCGGTCATTTCCTTCTCGAACGCAGGAAGCAATGGCATTGGCCAGGCGAGCTCACCAACAGCGTTTCCTGCTTCGTGGATGCGTGTTCGGAAGTCGTCATCATTGGACCATAGGCCGGTTGCTTCGTGACCGAGAGCCACGACACAGGCACCCGTGAGGGTTGCGAAATCAATGATGTATTCTGGGTCAAATTCTCCAGCCTTCCAAAGTCCGTCCGAGAGGACCAGACGTCCTTCTGCATCGGTGTTGAGCACTTCGATCGTCTTTCCTGACAGGGTTGTGATGACGTCACCGGGGCGCTGAGCGTTTGCTGCGGGCATGTTTTCTGCCATGCATGTGATGGCTGTGACTTTACCCTCGAAACCTGTTGCAGCGAGGGCTTCCATGGTACCAAAGACTGTGGCTGAGCCACCCATGTCGTACTTCATTTCATCCATGTTAGCACCGGGCTTCAATGAGATACCGCCGGTGTCAAAGGTGATTCCTTTTCCAACGAGCATAGGTCCTCGACCTTCTTTGTCTCCATTGAGTTCATAGATGACCATGCATGGTTTTCTTGACGATCCCATTCCAACAGCCACAAGACCGCCCATTCCAGCTTTGATGGCTTGGTCGTAATTGATGATGGTCACTTCGACGTTATCGTAATTCTTGGCCCATTCCCATGCTTGATCGGCGAAGGCCTCAGGGTACATATCGTTGGGAGGCATGTTTCCAAGATCACGAGAGAGATGAACTCCAGAAACAACGCCCGTGAGGGTTTCTATCTTTGATGCGAGTTCCTTTTCTTGATCAGCATCGCAGGTTACTCGAACAGTGAGTCCCTCTTCCTTGTCCTCGTCTTCAGCTTTGTACTTGTCAAAGGAGTAGTCGCGTAGCATCATGCCCTCGGCAAAAGCAGCCATGCAATCAACAGGAGCACCTGAAAATCGAACGGTGAGTTCTGTGCCGTGGGACTTCTTGCGTCCAGCGATTGTTGCTGCGCCTGCCTTGCGGTAAGCGTGAACGTCGGCATCCTCTTTCTTTCCAAGGCCAACAAGCATTGCCTTGCCGCCATCCGAGCCCATGAGGGACATAGTGGATTTTGCCTTGGCTTTGAAATCACCATCGCCGAGCACAGTGTTCATCTGGCCCCGGAGGGCGGTGTGCATACCTTCTGCATGTCCGTCTGGGACAGATTCTGTTCCTTCGAAAAGAGGCATGACTAGAGTTCCGTTGATGTTGTGTCCTGGGCTAACGCTGACCTTCATGGGTTCACCGAGCCACGCTAACCGCCCAAAGCACTTCAATACTCGTGCGAATCACTCAGGACAAAACAAGACGGTTAAGCCTCATCTTCCAATTCTTTGCGCTCATTTGCAACAGCGGCAACGGCAACAAAACAAGCCATGATCGTGACAGGGTTGAACAGACCATACCCAATCAAGAACGAGGTTTCCTCTTCTTCCTCAATTTGCACCTCAACGCCCTCAACAGGTTCGTTCACCCATCGAGCAGAATCAACAACACGAACTTGGTAATTGAGGGCAAATGTGCCCCCATCAACTATCGCTAAGTCCGTTGCATCAAGCGTGGTGGTATTGCTTGAAGATGCATTCACCCCGAAATAAGTAGAATTCCACAACAGCATTCCATCGGCATCGAGGTACTGCAATGTGGCGTTTGCCGTGGAGGCGCGAGCGCCGTTATCAACGGTGAGGGTGACGCTGTCTTGGGTCATGCTTAGACTTTGAACACTCAAACGAGCTCGCCAATACCATACGTCATTGATCAAGAACCTCATGACGTCCATTTCTTCACCCAAGCGGTCATTCAGGTTCTCAAATGATCCTGGGATAAACTGTTCATCATCGGTTTCGAAGGTAAAGGTTGGATAGCCCATGACGCCGTAGCCGTAGTCTCTGCTTGTCCCGCAATTGGGATACAAGCCTTGGTTTGCGTTTTGAATAGGGATGCTTGAGATGTTGTCTTGAACATCCTCTCTGATTTTATGATACATTTCCCAGTCAGACGGTTGCTCAGGCCATTTGCCCCAAGGATAGAGCATAATCCAAACGCCTGTGTGCATGGTTACATACAAATCGGCGTCTGGAACAACCGTATTCATGTAGACACCGTTTGCTGCGGTCTCTGATTCGCTAAAGGCGCTACTGCCAGGTTGTGTTGTTGGGCATGTGTTCCAATAGTGATCGTAGTTTCGATTGAGATCGACTTGGTTGATGTTCCATCGTGTGTCGATATCATTACCATCTGGATTCAACATAATGGTGATGTGGAGTTCAGTACTGTCAAGGACATCAATCGCTTCTTGATTGCCTTCTGCCCACCCGTTAATGTACCATTTAGCAGATAACCAAGCGAGTGCTGTGCCGAGGTACTCGTTACCGTGATGGCCACCGTCAATGTAGACGATTTCTTTCGCACTGCCATCGAATTTCGTATCCATCGACCAATTTGAAAGCCTAACGACCCACAATGTCTTGCCTAATTCGGATTGGCCAATGCTCGTCAAATCAACGATTTCCGGATAATCATCGGCCCATTCGTTGACTTCAAGCGTCAATGCAGCCCATGTCATGTGGACATGGCTGTCAACAGGGTCTCCCGGCCATGCTTCCTCTTCACTCGAATCAGATTGAGCGGAGGATACGGGGATGCTGGCGAGCAGCATACAAAGGACAAGGCCCACAGCAACTCGCATGTGCACCCCTCTTCGCTAAACAACAAAAACGCTTGCCTGTCTAGAAACTTCACCAGTCAGACGTGAATGCATTTGGATTGACCACTTTTTCGGACTCACGGGTCCAAATGGTTCCAATTGGGCTTAGTGCATTGCTACCGCCGTAAATGTCAGCATAAGGATCGATTTCTTCAGGTTCGAGGTTGCGTTGCATGTATGCTTCGACGCGCTCTCGGAGATCTGGTTTGAACTTCCAGTAGTGAATCCGCCATTCCCTTCCGTCCCAGAGAGTGGTTTCTTCTGATTCTGTTGTCAGTAAATCATAATCCTGGAACATGTAAAACAGGTTTCGGTCTGTTGGTTCAAGTGCGTTGTCGATGATTCGATTGTAGAATCCAAAGAAGCCAAGAGCGTGTTCTGCCATACCTTGGGCAACTTCAGCATCCATCTCCAAATCGATGTGTTGTTGAATGGCTTTGGTTAATTCTGCGAGTGTCATTGTCATGTCATCACCTCGTCGAGGGGGAAGCCGCACCGGCGCGCAACTTCTCCCGCAGACACTCTATTGTATTGTCATCCGACCCATATAGACCCATCGGCGAAATTTCATGAAATCAAGCCTGAGGCGCTGAAATTACACGAGCAATCAAACCAAATTGGTCGTGAATATCAGGTGAGAACGGGTCCAAAAGACCCCTCAACAAAATCCACACTGGTCAAGACTGTATAAACAACCCTCAACAACAGCCTCAAGAAGACGACACTAGAGCCCATGGTGTGAGCGACGAGTATGTGGAAGGTAATTTCCTTGGCCTTCCAGAGCCAGGCGACCATGTTGATGTCGCTGTGCTACCGCTGCCTTACGAATTAACCACCTCGTATGGACAGGGCACCGCTGATGGCCCGGCAGCATGCCTTGCTGCCAGTGGCCAAGTTGAACTCTTTGACGAGCACCTCGGGGCTGACCTGCCAGCAGGGGCAAGCATCCACACCGAACAGGCATGGGTTGGGGAAGGACCAACACTTCGTTCGCAACTCGACGAACTTGGCACCCACCTTGCTCCGTGGTGCAGTGGGGATGTGTTTCCGTTGGCCCTTGGTGGAGAACATGGTATTCTTCCCCCCTTCATTTGGGCCCTTCTGAACCATCCACACATCGACGGTGATCTAGGACGTCTGACGGTTGTCCAAATCGATGCTCATGCTGATTTACGTTCGGAATTAGACGGTGAAGTGTATTCACACGCCTGTGCAGCATCCCGATCGTTAGATTTGGGTATTGGACGATTGTTGCAAGTTGGCGTTCGCGCATACAGTAAAGAAGAGGCACAACGCATTGAGGACGATGATCGGATTACCACATTTTTTGCAAAGCAAACACAATCCCAGAATACGGGTCCCTATGCATGGAAAGCATGGCTTGAGGCCTTGTCCAACCTGAGCGGCCCTGTTCATCTTACCATCGACATCGATGGTCTGGATGCAAGCCTTGTCCCCGCCACTGGAACGCCTGTTCCGGGCGGGTTAGCCTTCTGGCAAGCGGTTGAAACAATAGAAGCAGTGTTTGGCGCCAAAAACGCCACTGTCATCAGCGCAGACCTGAATGAAATCGCAACAAACAACCATTCTCCGGTCACAGAATTTACCGCTGCAATGCTTGCTGCAAAAACGATGGCAAGCCATCTCAAGGCTCGCAAAGAAGGGCGCTGGTCAGCTACATGCGAAGGTCGAGGGAAAGTACGAACTGGCCCTGCTTGTGATTATTTTTCCAAGTCTAATTCACCATCACAACCATAATTTCACCACTGGAGAGCACTGTATAGGAGGGAAAGCAATGAACGCACATGGACAACATATCTTCCTCGATTTCACTGGTTATGAAGCACCGGTGGCAGAAGACGGGGCATGGATGCTGGATGTTTTGGAGCGTGCAGTCGCCCAAAGTGATGCTCGAAATGTACATGCGCATGTTGCTCAATTCGATGGTACTGTTTCCCCACCTGGATTTGCAGCCGTTGTTCTACTCGACGAAAGCCATGTCTCAGCGCATTGCTATTCGGAGCAGGGCTGGCTCGCCATTGACTGTTTTACATGCGGTGGCACTGACCCTGCCAACATCGTTGATTTCATTATCAACGAGTTGAATTCAACCATGCCAAACCTCGAACTCAAGCGCAGGGATGTCCAAGATCGCTTCATCCATGGAGGGGCTTGAAGATGTCAATCCGCACTTTTGTTGATGAGCACTACAAGCATTTCAACGCTGGAGCCCTTGCTGCTACCGCTCGTTCCTTGACTGCATTTTTGAACGATGGAGGGCGGCTTTTTGTCACCCTTGCTGGAGCGATGAGCACTGCAGAACTTGGGCGCAGCCTAGCCCCCATGATCCGTGCAGGTCACATTGCAGGCATCTCTTGTACCGGGGCGAACCTCGAAGAGGACCTCTTCAATCTGGTCGCACACAATTCGTACGAACGCATTGATGACTGGCGCAGCCTTTCTGCTGCGGATGACACCGAATTGCTTCAACGGGGTTTGAATCGTGTCACAGACACATGCATACCCGAAGAAGAAGCGTTTCGACGTATCGAGAAGCATATGATGAAGCGTTGGTGCGAAGCAAGTGAGAATGAAACCGCTTGTTTACCGCACGAATACTTCTACGATCTCTTGCGTTCGGGTGAACTAGAACAGAACTACGAAGCTAATCCTTCGACTTCTTGGTTATTGGCAGCTGCACAAGCAAATCTTCCACTCTTCGTTCCTGGTTGGGAGGATTCAACGATGGGAAACATCTTCGCTTCTCGTTGCATTGAAGGAAGTGTTCTCGAGTCGTGCATGAGTAGTGGCATTGCCTACATGATTGAACTTGCAGCATGGTATCAACAAACTGTAACACCTCTTGCCTTCTTGCAAATTGGTGGAGGCATTGCTGGTGATTTCCCAATTTGTGTGGTCCCAATGCTCACTCAAGACCTCAAGCGTGAGGTCCCACTATGGTCATGGTTTGCTCAAATAAGTGAGTCTTCGGCCTCATACGGCGGCTATTCGGGCGCCCCGCCAAATGAGAAAATTACGTGGGGTAAAGTCGACGAGTCTACGCCCAAATTCGTGATTGAAAGCGATGCAAGTCTTGTTGCGCCGCTCTTATTTGGCTATGTGTTGGACCTTTGATGGCGAGGCAATATCCCACAAGTGTTGTAAAGGAGCGTACAGGAAGTCATACCATGAACATCAATGCAAAAGGAATCGCTCTTGCACTTTGCGTTCTTATGTTGCTTCCATTGGCAGTCAATGCACAAGCAGAAGCCCAGCCAATCGCACCGAGCATTACCACAGCATGGACTGACGACGGGCCCTCAGGCATTCGCCATGCCTACACGCTCACCTTTGCTGACGAGGAGGCATACGAACTCAACATCAGCCTGGACCATCAGCGCAGTGGAGAGGCCTTGGCCTACGAAACCTTCGTGACATGGTCTTTAGAAGACAATCGGCGTGTCGCTGATATTGAATTCAACACAACCCTTGAGTGGGGTGACGAGATCGAGGTTTCAGCGCTTGTCACAAGCATGAACGGCCAGGCGCTGGAAGACGAATTGCGTTCGACCCGCAGCCTAACAGTCGGAACCTGGAATCAACCGATGGCAGATCATGAGGTCATGACCAGTACAACATGGGACCTCAACCAAACATATCAGGATGACAACGGAAATCAAACCTTTGTGCTTTCCTTTGTTGGCCAAGGATGGCAAGAGCGGATTGGGACCACCCTCAATTCTTGGGAACTCGGAAACGGCAGCCTACTTTCGAGTGAAGTGACCAATGAAAGCGAGACGACATTGAACCTTGTCTTGGATTCAATTTGGAAAAATGAAACCATCGAAAGAGGAGCATTGACGAGCCAAGTGTTTGATGCTCGTGGCTACGGCACGTTGGTTCTCATGACTGATGATGGTGATGCAACCACGATGATTGTAGCGAATGTGTCTGATGGTCGATTCAACAGAACCATGATTGGTAGCGACATTTCTGAACGAGTGAACCTCGAGGCCACTGGAGGTTTGGATATCGAATCAAATGATGAGGAAGAATCACTGGTGATCAATGGAGAAATCAGCGTATTTTACCTCGAAACATGGGATGAAAATGGAGTCCGGCGCCTCGATCACACTCAATTTGAGGCACTGGCAAGCATGGTTTTGGAAGACGAAGAAACTCGCTTCGATATTGACCTCGACGGGCTCACTGCAATCGAAAGATGGGAAGATGGAATACGCACCGAACACAAAGAGGAATTCGTAGGCAGCGGAACATTTGGTTTTGGCGAAAGCGATGAAAATTCAAGCGTTCAAGTCAACGGAACCATCATCGACTTCCACACCTTAGTCGAGGATGGAATAACCCTTACAGACGACATTCACGTGGACGGAGTCATCACTGGTGATGCCCAAGGCAGCTTTGGCATCGTTCGAGGCATCGAGGCAACTGGCGATCAGGCAAACGCAACCGGTCAAGTCTTCACTGTTAACGTGATTCACCAAGAGACATGGTTCAATTTGACAGGTGTTGGTGGAGGTTTCTTTGGCGACGAAGGCATCGGAGCATCACACAATGAAACCTGGGATTACCAAGTGATTCAATCGGATTGGGACAACCGCACCGTGCGGATCATTTGGGAAGAAACCGGTGCTGATGCTTCGAGCGGGGATGAAAAGCCAGCCCGAAGCCCAATCCAACAAAATGCGACTCAGCCTGAAGCCCAAGAAATTCTTGGCGACATTACGATTGTTCGCGAAACCGGATTGATGCCAATTCCGATGTTGGCACACGATGTTGTGCATCTCAATGGAGAAGACGGGCTTGAATTGACCATTGAAGCCTACGCCACAGGTAATGATCCTCGCGACGGGTTCAATCTGTCCGTAGTTCATTGGACCGGTGCGTATGGCGATTCCGGAGGTATTGCAAACGGTTCAATCGTTGATGAAGGGCCGCTCAAGGGACTGGTTTCAAGCATTTCTCGCAATCTAGAGATTCCATTTGGTGAAGAGAACGATACAGCGATGTTTTCAGAAACGCAAGTTGTTGAACGCATTCTTTCACCTTCAATAATTACCGCAGAAAACAATTCCGCGCCAGTTTTGATAGAGATGGGCTTCATTGAAGGATTGGTGATTGGCGAAGGAGGCAGCACAGGTACACTTGTGGCTCACATCGCTGATGCTGAGTTCAACGTGAAGACGGTGACTGTTGATTTAACCCCGCTTGGCGGAGGTGTCGTGATGATGAATGACCGAGGGCTTGATGGAGATTCAACCATCGGGGATGACCGCTACACAACACGCCATATTGTCAAAGGGCTCGAAGTGGGTAATTTTTCGCTCAATGTCACTGCAGAAGATTGGTTTGGTAGTGTCATGAATGGGCAAGGTACGGTTGAAGTTGTCAACCAAGGACCGAGATTAACCAGCGTCGAAATGCTTCCTGATCGTGGACCACGTGGAACGACGATCATCATCAACGCCCAAGCCTATGATGGACATGGAGTTGAATCTGTACAAATTGACATGCGCTCTCAAGGCGGGGAACTGGTCGACTTGACCGATGCATCAGGAGTATGGGTTGGCAATTTCTCAATCCCACAAACCATCTCCCCCGGTGAACATGAACTGCAGTTCATACTCACAGACTCACTTGGCAAAAAATCAACGGTTGATGCGTGGCATGGCCAATCTGCGAATTCAACCCACGAAGCGCTCTATGGTGAGCACTACATTCCTGATGATGTCATGAATGCCGTGACCTTGTTGGTGTACAATACGCCGCCGTCGATTGTCGCACCTTCGACCATTGCGCTCACAAAAGGTGGAAGTACATCGACAGCATTGTTAGAAGTCGAGATTTACGACACCGATGGTATTGCTGTTGCTCAAGCAAACTTGGGCGTGTTCACCCCACTTGGTACGCCTTCAACATGGATCGCCATGAACGACGAAGGACTCAACGGAGACAGGGTTGCTGGAGATGGGATTTTCACAGTTGAAATGAGCGTGCGAGAAAGCATTCCTATAGGCACGCATGAGGTGCTTGTTCAGGCATCGGATACATACGGAGAAGCGACTGGGTACACGTCCATTGCAGTGAGCCTCTCACAAGAGGATTCGTCCGTGATCACCACCGATGGAAACTTCCTCACCGACGGCATTCTTATCGGTATTTTGGTGGTGTTTGGCATCGGCGTAGCGGCCATGATTGTCATTTCAATCCGCAACGGACCAAAACGAGGCGATGGTAAAGATATGTTCGGCCTTGACTGAGCATGCGCATTGGCCGATAACGGTTTATACCCCTGCTCGGTGGAACGGATAACCCTGCGAGCGTAGTGTAGTGGTTATCACCGAGCGTTGCCAACGCTTGAACCCGGGTTCAAATCCCGGCGCTCGCACCATTCGAAACACTGCGCCACAATTACCGTAGTTTTTGAGCCAGTTTCTCAGCCCCAATGATTATCCAATGGCTTCGCTAATTCTCAATTGCGAGGGAGCGTTATGAGCGAGCGAAGAACAATTTTCATCGGGAAAAAACCACTTCATGCTTATGTCCGCGCAGTCGTCATGGCCATGGAGCAAGGTGAACGGCAGATTCAGCTTGTTGCCCGTGGAGCAACCATCGGTCGCGCTGTCGATGTTGCAGAAGTATGCCGTAGAAGAAATGGCATCATTGCTCAGGGGTTGCCAAACGAAGTGGTGATTGGTGATATTGCCTGTTCTTCAGAGACAATTGAAGAGGAAGGAAAGCGAGCACGCGTCGTTAGCGTGCTCAGCATTGATCTCGACGGCATCGGCGAGATTGCCACTCAAGAAGAAGAATGACATCTTCAGAGTAAATTCAGTCGTCGCTGAATCTCATCTGCTGTCGATTGGTAAAGGGAAAGGGGTCCGCCAACAGGATCCTCAAGCCCCCAATCCTGATCGATGCGCATGACTGGGCATTGCACACCACAACCCATGGAGATGACCATGTCGTAGTCATTTGCAGAGAAATCATCGACAAGTTTTGGGCGCATCCCTTCGGTATTAATGCCGCGTTGCTCAAGCACTTTCACTGCATTTGGCGCAATGCTGTTCGCTGGATGAGTTCCAGCAGAATCAGCCACATGCCCCATGGCCTTTGCCAAACCTTCTGCCATTTGAGAACGGCAGGAGTTTCCAACACACACAAACAATAAACGCATGGCCCTACTATGCCATCTACAATATAAAAAAAATTGTAGTAAAATAAAGAGGAGCGTTCTCAAACCACGGGCGTTTAGCCCACCCATGGAATGGAGGCAGTCCGCAGTCAAGTGCAGCCTTGTGGTGGCTGGAATCTATGCCGCCCTCTTCGTAGGGCATATCGTTGCTGCAGCCAATAATTGGGATGTTCTCTTTCGGTTGATTGCACTATCACTTACCATCATAACATTCCTTCTTGGCCCATGCATAGCGATGCTCGTATCCTACGATGTGGTTGAACAGCGAAAAAAAGCCCATCGATTGGGCTCTTGGATTAGTGCACCTCTGGCTATTGGATTGGCTTTTGCTTACGCTAATCAATCGTTTGATATCGTGCTCTCAATCGGTTTTCTCTGCCTGGCTCTTTTCAGCCACTGGTTGACTTTTCTTCGCTTTAAATGACCGATGAGGAAAAGGTGCATTGAAGTAGGCCCATTCATTCCATGAGGTATGTCCGATTCCCCGGTCACCAAGCACGGAGCGAACAGCGGTGAGACACCTGCTTTGGCTTCTCCCCAAGAACAGAAGCAAATGGAACAAGCCTACGCGCAGATGAAGCGAAAAATGTCCATGGCTGAAATTGGAAAGAAAATCAAGCACAAGGTGATGGTTCTTTCTGGAAAGGGCGGCGTTGGAAAATCAACCGTATCGACTGGACTTGCGCTCGCACTGGCCCAACAAGGCCTCAAAGTCGGTATTCTTGACATCGATATCACGGGGCCAAACGTCCCAAAGATGATGGGTTTGGATGGCCGAAGACTGCATGTAGAATCTGGTCGGATTCATCCTGCTCAAGGCCATCTGGGCGTGAAGGTCATCTCGATGGCTTTTCTGTTGGACAACGAGGATACGCCTGTCGTATGGCGTGGACCCATCAAACTTGGAGCCATCCAGCAATTCATCGGTGATGTTGAATGGGGTGACCTCGATTATCTCATTATTGATTTCCCACCGGGTACATCTGACGAACCACTTACTGTCGCTCAATCCCTGCCAGACATTGACGGCATGGTGATCGTGACCACGCCGCAAGATGTCGCATTGCTTGACAGTCGGAAATCAATTACATTCTCTGAATCATTGAAGGTCCCCGTGCTCGGTGTTGTCGAAAACATGAGCGGCTACACCATCAACGGAAAGGCTGCACCAAACAGTGACGTCCAAATTGCTGGCCCTGCAGGTAAAACCCTGAGTACAACTACAAATGAGGACGGAGAATTTTCAATTACGATTGACATTTTCAAAGAAGGCGGTGGCAAATCCACAGCAGAAGAATTTGGCGTTCCATTCCTAGGTGCTTTACCATTTGACCCCGGGTTTGTTCGTGGTGGCGACGATGGTGTTCATCGAATTGTCAGTGAACCCGAAGGGCCCTCAGCAATTGCGTTCTCAGCGGTGGTTGAAGCATTGCAAGCCCAAATTGTTGATGCTGAGCAACCAAGCTTGGAGATCATCTGAGGCGATGATATGAGTGAAGATATGCCGCGGTTAACCCGCTTTGAGCGAAGGGACGTTGATGTCGCCCTCACCTACGAAAATGGTGATGAATATAGCGTGACATACGACGATATCCGCCACGCTTGTCCATGTGCGAAATGTTCCCCTCTTCGCAATGAAGACGAATCGAGTAAAACCCTACGACGTCAGATCGAGGCGATGCCAAAAGAGAAACCGCAGGTTCGAACGGTTGGAAATTACGCTCTCGGATTTGAGTGGAGCACTGGATGCTCGAGTGGCATATATCGATTTGAACGAATTTGGGACTTAGCAAACCGCCGAGATCCAGACAATGGCCGCCCTTATGTCCACGGCGCTTGGTAAGGCCAACAAACACCACCAACGACGAAACTTCGACGAGGGTTTGATGAGGCAAAGACAACCCCGTAGGGGTTGGAGGTTAACGCATGGACGGTATCTATCTGACATGGATGATCAGTGCGTTAGCGCTTGGTGTCCTGTTGTTACCAGTCTTCAAACAACCTTGGATGAACATTACATTACCTACATTCATTGACTTCTTCCGAAGGTACTGGATTCACATTGTCATTGTCTTTTTGATTTACAATTCAAAAGACGTCCTCGACCAGTTAGATCGAATCATAATGGCCAATACAGGCCTTGACATGACGCCATGGATTTATGCGGTTGAAGGAAGTCTGGCTTACGACGTTCAAGTCGCCTTCAAAACAGAGTGGCTGACCGTTGCTTTGACGCATTTTTATGTCGCAGGATTCATGTTCATTTGTTATGTTTCAATCTTCTATTTTGCTTTCTTCGATGATCGATGGATCGCTGACAGGATGACCTTGTCTATTGCGTGGGTCTACATTCTCGCCATCCCCTTTTACCTCTTTTTCAACGTACGTGTGACGGGGGATTACATCCCAGGAATGGAAACGCTAGCGTATGACCTGACACCTGAAATTGCCGATTGGTTCCGCAGAATCGACCCGTTCACAAACGGGTTTCCATCATTACATATTGGCATTCCATTTGCTGTATGGTTGTGTTTAACTCGTTTTGATGAAGATCGCCGATGGAATAGGTACAGAACACTCGTCTTCTTCTACATCGCCGTGACAGCATTTGCCATTATCTACCTTGGAATCCATTGGTTCGTTGATATTATCGGCGGAGTACTCATTGCGAGTTTGGCCGTTTCACTTGCTGGAAAGACGTCTGAGGGTTGGTGGAATATCTTTGATGAACGAACAATCAATTCTCGAGTCGTGACCGTGCTTACCGACCCAAAGAAGGCCTTTGGCATCGTCTGGAATCGAGCTCAATCGCTTGTCAAGCGATTCCGTGATCCAACCAGCAGAGAAACTGGCACGATGGTGTTGGCGATTTTCATCGTTCTTTTCGCAGTGATCACATGGGAATTGAGTCACCAAAGCCTCCCGGCTGGTGGCGTCGAGGCTCCACAGGAAGTCGCAGCTGCTGACGGATGGATGGTGACGATTGACAACAGAACAACGGGGGCGGTGATGCTGGTACATGACTTGAGTAACCTCGACCTTGAACCAATTGAAATGCTGAATGGAAGCATCGATTTACAAACCCCATTTGATGTTGAGAGCAATCGTTTAGCGGTAGCGAATTCAACTTCGTTAATGGTCTTCGACCTCACAATCAAGCAGGCCGATGGCTACCGGATGGTCATGAATAAGGACATGCCTCAACCTGAAGAACTCTATCTTTCATCTTCGACAAGAACTGGATACATCATTCAGCTGAGTGACGGAATTTTAAGTGCCATCGACTTGAACGGCTTAGAAATAGAACTTGGATTGAATGAGCGACCAATCGCCAGTGTGGCTGTGAATGATCTCGAATTGGCCATTGTCTATTCGGACACCCCCACAACAGTTCATTTCGCCCGTATCGGAGGCATGGGTTCGATTGCTATCAAAGAAATAAACGCATCAGCTTCGGTAGAGCAGGATGCTATTCTGATGGATTGGGGTACGCCTGTCGATATGGAGAATGCCTCAATCTTGGACCTGGTCTTTGACGAAGAATTCCTTGCGACCACAGTAAATGTCTCTGCAACAGACAGATTGGTAGTATACAACCGCAGCAGTGACGCTCAATGGTTGGCAAGCGATCCAAAATACCGCGTCAGTGATCCATCCATGTACAATGGTATTCTTGCATGGTCAACTCGAGATCACTTTGATCCGACAAAACCACAAACTAAGTACATGGATGGTGAAATTCAATTCTTGAATTTGACTGAAAATCAAACCCTCCTTTTGACATCCGATGAATTGAATCAATTTGGGCCACAAGTGCTTACCGATCATCTGGTCTACTTCCAGGAGGATGAGTCTGGCGATGTGAGCGTCCACATTCACTCCTGGACCCCAGAACTGAATGTTTACTCCAATATTTTGTTGCAGGTTGGTTTGTTGGCGGCATTTTTACTGGCCTTCATTTATGCCTACCAGCGCCAATCAGAGCGGAGCAGCATATTGAAAGAATCCGAGCAAGAATGACTCACTTTTTGATGCTCAACATTCGCTCAAGCGCCAGAAGCGATCCCTCTTGAATTGATGTTGGGACTGTTATTTGATTGGGTATTTCACCGTCCACAATTCGCTCTAGGACGTCCATGAGGTAGGCTGGATGAATCATATACATCGTTGAACAAGGGCAAATCTCCTCGTCGAGACACTCTATATGTTTGTCAGGGTGTTCTTGGGCAAGTCTGGCGACCATGTTGATTTCTGTGCCTATTGCTATCTTTGTCCCGGGGTCTTGTTGCTGGACAAAATTGCGAATATATTGCGTGGACCCATTGGCATCACTCGCTTCGACGGTTTCGATGGGGCATTCTGGATGAACGACAACAATGCCTTCGGGTTCTCGTTCACGGAAATCATCAATTTGAGCAACCGTGAATCGCTTGTGAACAGAACAGAAACCGTGCCAAAGAATAATCCGACTTCCATCGAGTTCCCCCATAGCCCCAATCCCTGGTGTCCATGTTGGCATCAAGGCCTGGTCGATCCCCATCGATGCACCGGTGTTTCTGCCAAGGTGTTGGTCCGGGAAAAAAAGAACAGAACCCCCTTTTCCAGCCCTGTCAAAAGCCCACTGAAGCGCACCAGAGGCATTGGTTGAGGTGCAGACAATCCCGCCATGGCGCCCAACGAAGTCCTTCAGGTCTGCACTGCTGTTCATGTAGGTGACCGGGACCAAAAAGGCGTCATTTTGTTCAGCTAGTGCGACAGGGTTTTCTCGATCGATTGGATCTCGGAGGCCTGTTTCTTGAAGAATTTCTTGCCATGCAACTTCGACATCTCCTAATGTCGCCATATCCGCCATTGAACATCCAGCCCGAAGGTTTGGTAGAATGACGTGTTGGTCATCACTGGTGAGGATATCTGCAGATTCAGCCATGAAGTGAACGCCACAGAAGACGATGTACTTGGCATCTGAATCTGCTGCTTTTTGACTGAGCATAAACGAGTCACCAAGGAAATCTGCGTGCATGACAATGCTGTCGCGTTGGTAATGATGACCCAGAATCAAAAGATCGTCGCCAAGCTGTGTTCTAAGTTCTGTAATGCGGTCCGCAATGGCCTGTTCTTCAACCGAAAGCGAAGTGTCCATAAAATCCACGGAGCACATTGGGAGTGACACGGTCATGGTGGTTCGTTTTGGCCACCATGTGTTCCTTATTGAACCAATCCACGCCTAAAGATTTGATAAACCAGCGCTGAAACCGAGGGGCATGGCCTTCCAAGCTGACGAGCGATTGCACCTTGGTGCAGAGGCTGAAGTCTGGTCTGGCACATGGTTTGGCCGACCTGCTGTACGAAAACAGCGTCGTCAACGGGCATGGCGCCACCCAGATTTGGACCACCGACTTGGCCATCGCCGCATGATGAGTGAAGCGAGGTTGCTTGTTCGTATGCACCGTGCTGGTCTCGCCGTCCCCGCACTCTACGACCTCGATCCAGAGTCTGGTGTCATGATTATGCAACACATGCCGGGGCGCCCGTTGATTGAGGTGCTACGAGACACATCAATGTCGAGTGAGTTTTTGCTCAAGGCACTAGCGAGCACTGGTGCGGCCATTCGTAATGTACACAGACTCGCCATCACTCACGGTGACCTCTCTACAAACAACGTGCTTGTCGATGAAAACGGAAACGCATCGCTGATTGACTTTGGTCTTGCTGCAGTCGATTATGAAGTTGAGCGATTTGGTATCGACTTACACGTAGTCGATGAAATCCTTGGCGCATCCCATCCAGACATCGAAGGGGCAATCGAAGAATTGTTGCGAGGTTATACTGCGGAAGAAGAGCGTAGAGGGCCTCCGATCGAGCAAACTGGTGGTGCCGTCCCAACCGCCCCTGAAGTCTTACAACGCCTCGAAAACGTTCGAACCCGTGTGCGATATCACGGTTGATTATTCCATCAAAAGACGAAGTTCTTCGACGCTTCGAAGTTCAGCCAAGTAGATTTGTTCAATAGCGTCAGATAGGTCTTGATCTGCTGCTTCTTCAAGATGAATCATCACTTCACCATACACGGATGCTGCCTTGGTTTCGGTTTCAAGGGAGTACTGAAGCATCGCCGCAAAGTCTGTTGTGTGGGTGATTGGATGGGGGTTACGTTCAGTCACCGGGATGCCTTGTAATTTTACGATGGCTTTGCGGACAATATTGGCGTGACTCAGCGATTCAGTCGCCTCACCGTCAAACATTGGGGAGAGTTGCAGTCTGTGGATCCCTTGAACATTCGCTGCGTAGTGAGCATACATGTTGATGGCTCGTAATTCCCAACCAAGGGCTTCGTTCAGTTTGTCGATTAATGTGGTGTATGTCATGGTGTCAACTCTTAGGGTGTACGAAAGTAATTCTGGCCCTTCATGCCCTGATAAGCCATTATACAAGCGCTACATAAACCCATGCTGTAGTCTGAAACTCGCTCATAACCAAATCGATTCACCAAGTTTCCATCCAATGAAAGCCAAGAAAGGGCAGACAATCATTGTGATACTAATGTATGAAAAAGCGAGTGTTGAGTCCCCTCGGTCAAACATTGAAACGGTCTCAACTGAAAACGCAGACATGGTTGTAAAAGCACCGAGAAAGCCTGTTGCGAAAACAAGGACCATCTGTTCGGAAACAAATTGTTGTGCTATTGCAACCGTGAGCATTCCAAGAACAAAAGAACCGAACAGATTGACTGTGAGGGTCGCATATGGGAACCCATCCCCGTTCAGCAATTCCCCAATCAGGTAGCGCATAGCAGCACCTAAGGCGCCTCCAGCAGCAACAAGGCAAATCTGTTGAAGCATAACCAACGCTCTTCCTCATCGCTAACAAGCCTGCCGGAGATGCGGAGAAAAGTCACCTCAATTAGGCGCACATCTCAAAGCCCACACCACCTCGGCTATGCATGGGACGGACCGTTTGGTTTCTTACTGGCAACAAAGGCAAGGTCAAAGAAGCAACACATCACTTGCAACCGATCGGTTATGATGTTAAACAACTCATCGTTCCAGAGGGAACAATCATCGAACCACAAGCAGAAAACCTCACCGATGTGGCTATGTCTAAGATTGAGCAAGCCATACCATTCATGGAACATCCAGAAGATTTGCTCTTGGTGGAAGATGCTGGTCTATTTATTGATGCTTTGGATGGCTTTCCGGGAGTTTATGCTGCCTACGCCCTCGACACAATCGGCTGTCAGGGCATGTTGAGGCTCCTTGCACACCTTGGCTCTGAAGATCCGGTTCAATCTGCAAGCCTGCGCAGAGCGTCCTTCGAGGCTGTTGCAGTGATGTGGGTGAACGGCGAGGTGTTGATCGGAAACGGGACGTGTCCCGGGTGGATTGCAAACACAATGACAGAAGGCGAAGGCTTTGGATTCGATCCGATTTTTGTCCCTTCAGATCTCGAGGAAGACGGAACCCCGTTGCCGCCTGGCGAATACGGGGCAACGAGCACGCATGGAGCGACCTTCGGCGGCATCTCAATGGAACAGAAGCAAAAATTCAGTCATCGCTCAAGAGCACTTGAAGACTTGTTGCGGCAACTGCCATCAGCATGATAAGTTAAGCCACTTTGGCATTGGTGAGGCACATGGCATTTCTGAAGAGAATGGCTGGGTTCTACGCCCTTACCGCCGCTGTGATTTATGTCGCATTTGCAAGTTCTCTTCAAGACAATGTGGCTTGGGGCCTCATCGCATCGATTATTCTTGGGTGCTTGATTTTCATTGGATCGCCCGAGGCAAAAGCTCGCAAAAAAGTCCGTAGGCAACAACCAACAGCAGAAGCACAAGCTGTCACAGAGCAAGAAGATGAGACAGACGCTGAAATGGATATTCCTGAAGCAGTGACGCAAGAACCGCTAGATGGAGCAACCTTGAAGCAGCGTAAACTCGCAAAAATACAGGCGGCTGAAGCACAGAAAGCACACGCTATGGCTGCTGCTGAAGCAGAAACCGAGGATGAAGAAGAACTCATTGAAGTCACACTCGAGATGGAAGATGTGCATACCGCAGATGAATTCGTAGTGGAAGTATCAGCCGAATCTGTCGAAGATGCGGATATTGAAGCCACTGTGAAGCAACGGAATATTCGCCATGACGTCATTCGTGAGCGCATTGAAAAGCGCCGAAGAGGACAACTCGCTGAGATTCGAGCATCAACAGCAAAGATGTGGGAGGACCAAACCGCTGGTGAAGATATTGTAGCACTTTTACAAACTCCAGGCCATGGACATTCAGTGCTTGTCGAGCCTGAGAACCCTGAGCCGGGCCACATCTATGGCGCAACCTTCGTCCGTATTGATGAAGCACGAATTCTCAAATTACGAACGCCACTTGATAGCGGCTTTGAACAGGTCAAGAAAGAGAAAGCCGCTGAATTACCGGTCTTGCTCGACCCTGATGGAAACCCACTACCTCCACTCCCTCTGCCCGGTGAAGGAATGCCCCTCCCTCCCCTTCCTATGCCTGCTGCAAGCGGCGCTCTTGCTGCATTAAAGGACGAAATGGAATCCTAAGCCGAGGAACAACTGCTCAAACTTGAAGGCAAGAAGGCTGCATCGTAAAACGATGGAGACTGAATTAAGTGACTCTTCACTGAGTTCTATTGGTCGCTCAACGGCATTGTTGGGCTTGATCCTCGTCGCCATTGCTCCTACGGTTTCGGTGGTCACAGGTTTTGTGTTTAAGGATGAATTGTTTGCCATCTTCGTGTTTTGCATCACAAAAGTGTGGTTGTTTGGCCTCCCAGCATATTGGCACATCAAGGTTGAAAGAAAGCCATTTTCATGGTCACCTCCGATGAATGGTGGATGGTTGATGTCGTTTGCATTAGGCATCGGCATAATACTCGTCATCATTGTGGCTTACGTGCTTCTAGGCAAGATGATGATCGATCAGCAAACATTGTACGAGTTACTGGAACCAGTTGGTCTGACAACGCCATCAAGATTGGCAGGAGCCATTCTGTTCTGGGTGTTTATCAATTCAGTGCTAGAGGAATATGTTTTTCGATGGTTTATCACATCTAAAATTGAAGAGCTTACTGGAAGAAAATGGACCGCAGTATTACTCTCTGCAGGGATTTTCACCTTCCATCACACCATCGCTTTGATGATGTTCATTAGTCCGCTTGGAACCTTCATAGCATCACTCGGTGTCTTTATTGGAGGTGCCATTTTTTCATGGATTTACTTGCAATACAGAAGCATCTGGGTGGCATGGGTCGCCCACGCATGTGCGGATGTGGCGGTGTTCGGCATTGCTTGGCATCTAGTCATCGGCTTTTGAAAGGAAGGCGCAACAAGATGTTGAATGTTAATAAATGGTCTTTCACGAAAAAGAAGACTGTTAAAACAAATAAAATAACTTTGAGATTCTGACAAAATGTACCTGCAGAAATACGACGTTAATGGGACATCCCTTTTGGTCATTGAAATACTGTGGTGACGTAACTTACACGCACAACGTGCACGATACAGGTGTTGACCATGAACGAATGAACCTCCGGCTGCTTGCCCTTTAGCAATAGAGCGTCAGAGCGTAGAACTTGCTCAGTTTACTGAGTGATGAGGCGCTTTGGAAGGGCGCAGTTTGCCATCCCGGCATACTGCGGTATAAGCAACACGGAGGAAAATACGTACATGAGAAAGAACAGAAAATTGAGACACCACAAGCCCCACCATAACGGAAAAGACCGCACCACTGGAAAGCGATTTTCCGCTCATCGGGCCTTAGAACCCGGCGATGGGAATAAAAACGACAAACCGAAAAGTGACAACGCTGGATTGAACACACCGAAGCGAGAGTTATCTGAGGATGAAGCTGCCCGACTTGAGAAGGTGAAGAAGAATCGTGCAGAACGTACCAAGAAAATACGTGAAGACTGGCTAGCTGAACGTGAACACCAGCCGGAACCATGCTGTGAGAACGAGCATAAGCGTGAGGAGAAGAATGCCTGGCTGTTGAAGGAACTGGATTCAATACGATGCGACACCGTTATTGAAGAAGGGACTGGAATCATCACCAGCAACGTGATCCCACGCCACTTCGAGCGACGTAAAGACGTTCAAAAGCACATGAGCCATTTCGCAAAAGTGGCCAAGGATGCGGGCTATAACCGATACTGGTAGGGTCAACGCCTGACGTTGAATGACGTCACCTACCCCTGCAAAGGGGGAGCCGGGGGTTCGGGGGCTTCGGCCCCCGTACCTCCTTTCTACAACATATTTTTACTCGTGTTGCCATTCAGGTGTCGTTCGATTAATGAACGCCTGAACGCCAATCTCTTTGTCCTTCGAATCAAAAAGTGAAGCAAATGCTTCCGCTTCAATAGCAACACCTTCTGTGAGGCCTGAATCTAGTGCAGAGCGAATAGTCGATTTGCCGACCCGCAAGGTGTTGGATGATTTTGAACCAATCATGCGAGCCATGGCCATGGTTGTCTCAAGCAATTCATCAGCATCGCAAATTTTGTTTGCTAACCCAATTCTATAAGCTTCTTCGGCGTTGATCATTTCGCCTGTGAAGATCATTTCCATTGTTTTCCCATACCCAACGAGTCGTGCCAAGCGTTGTGTCGCACTATACCCTGGAATAAGTCCCAGATTGACCTCCGGAGTGCCAAATCTAGAGCGTGTGCTGGCAATTCGAATATCACAAGAACAAGCTACTTCGCAACCGCCACCAAGAGCAAATCCATCGACCATGGCGATGGTTGGTTTGCTTAAATTCCACAACGCCTCGACAGCGTTATCAGTGAACATAACGCGGATATTGTCACTTTTTTGTCCAATAAATTCGGTGATATCTGCACCCGCAACGAAGGCATTTGGTTTGGCACGCTTACCTTCTTGTGGGGCGTTGGGTTGTGCGCCAGTGACGATCACAACCCGAATATGGGGGGTCGCTTCGGCCCAAGCCACCATCGCCTTGATCCCGCTCATCACTTCAGCGTTTAGTGCATTCATTTTGTCTGGCCGATTGATGGTTACCATGGCGATGCTTCCAAGATCTGCCTCATCGCTGATTGGATGTTCTTTGATGACGATGGCATCGTTTTGCGGGGCGGTCATGCTTGTGCCATAGCCTTGAGGTTCATCAGTCCACCGACCTCAAGCCCAGACAGGTTTCAAAATTTGAAAACCAAGAATACAAAGACCATGACCACATCCTAATGCTATGGTTGAATCCGAAGCACCCCTCGTCATGGCGAAAGACATGGCCAAGAAGTACGGTGATTTCATCGCACTTCACCCCCTCAATGTCGAGGTACACTCCGGTGAATTTTTTGGCGTATTTGGACCGAACGGGGCTGGAAAATCGACCTTTATCAAGCTCCTAACTGGCCAATTACGACCTAGCAAGGGACAGATTGAGGTTCTTGGCGTCGATGCGGTGCGCGACCCTCAAAAAGTCAAAGCGAACATAGGAATTGTCCCCGAGTCAGAATCTCCTCCTTCCTTCTTGACACCAACCGAATTTTTGGAGTTCGTGGCACGACTTCGACGGGTTGATGAGATTGAATCTAAAGTTGAACATTGGCTTGACTGGTTTGGATTGGACGAGAAAAGAGATACGATGTGCAAAGATTTGTCAAAAGGCCAGCGACAAAAAGTCATGCTTGCTGCGGCCTTTATTCACAAACCAAAACTCCTATTCCTCGATGAGCCATTTGCTAACCTCGATCCCATTTATCAAAGGAAATGCCGTCAGTGGTTGCTGGATCACGTCAAAGATGGCGGGACAATTTTCCTCTGCTCTCACGTGCTGGAAATGGCAGAACGGATGTGCAACAGAATGGCGATCATCAACGACGGTCGAGTTCTTGCCGCAGGAACAGTCAAAGGCCTCAAACAACATCAAGATGAAACCCTCGAAGACGTCTTTATTCGATTGGTCGGACGCTCAATTGAAGACCTTGAGGGCGAGAAAGCAACTCAAGAAAGTAAAGAGGATTCCGAGGAGGAATGAGTTTGCCTGGAGCCACAATTGTTTCTCGTGATTGGAATGATGTGGCTGAAGGTAACGCATCAACCGGTAGCATGGGGACCTCTGCTCAAGGGCAAATACTTCACGAACCACTTCGGGGATGGGCCTCGTTTTCTGCGACATTTCTCGTGATGTTCAAAGAGGAAGGTCGCAAAAGCATAGAATTTGCCAAAAAGCGACAGATCGTTCTCTTTCCATTGTTGCTGACATTAATCACGGCACTGACCACGGTTGGTTTGCAATTTTTGGTGGGTGATTCCAGTGCGCAAGTCGCCGATATTGAGCAGAAGACCTTCACGTGGGGGGAACTCAGATTTGCACTTCACTTGCCTCTTTTGATGTTCAGTCTCGGTATGGGAACTTTTGCCTTCATCGGCCACGACGCAATCGTCCATCGTGCTGGCACGAAGAACTACTTGCTTGCAGCACCAGCACTCCAACCTTTACCAAATTCAGTGGCACATTTCGCTTACTTCATCAAGGATTTATGCTTCTATGTCATGCTCATCCTATCGCCGGTCATCGCCGGTATGGCCCTCGGGATTCTACTCGAAACGGTTAACGGAGTGAACACTCCGCTTGAGTGGTCAAGTTTACCTTGGACATGGTTAGCCATGATCATCACACTTGGCCAGGGCCTCGCTGTGGCCTTTTTGGGCTCATCACTTTGGATGCGAGGCCGCCCATTTACCATTTTTGGACCGATCGCAATTGTGGTATTTGGCGTTGCTGTTGGCCTTGGCGAGATTGGACTTGATGGTGTTCTATGGGGCCTTTATGTCCAATCCAACCAAACACCGTTGGTGGCTGGGGCCGCTCTTGGAGGATGCGTGGCCATCGGACTGCTTGCCAGTGCTCTAATCATCGATGATTTTGATGTTTCAGTGGTTCAAAGAGAAGAGATGTTTGTCCCAATCCACAACAAATTGGGATTCCTTGGTGATGGTGAGATTCGGCTTATCGTAGCCAAGGAATTTGTCGATTTATTCCGTTCAGGCTCGATCAAGAAGATGACGGTCTCCTATGCAGTTCCCCTTTTGGTCTTGCTCGGTATGGCCTGGTTAGTGGATTTTGCCGAAGCACCTATTCCAATCAATTTGCTATCCTATGCCCCTTTCCTAGGATTCTTTGGTTTCAATTTCTATTCATGGCTAACCATTCTTGATTCTCCGGAATTCATGAATGGTTTACCCCTTCGAGTTCCGCAATTGATTCGAGCCAAAGTCATCGTTTACTTCCTCGCTACCTCTTGGATTTCACTGATCTTCATTGTCCTGATGGCATGGCAGCTCAATGAATGGACTTCGTTGCCAACCAGCATTATCGTGATGTTTGCCAATTCAATTTACATCGTGGCCCTTACTGCATTTTTGATGGGACTCCGCCCCAATAAGGCTATTTTTGACGCTTCGATTATGATCTGGTTCTGGATTGGGACTGTCCTTCCATTGCTCGGTTTGTTTTTGCTCTCCTTCACTCAAGGCGACGTCTCCCTGTACGGAAATTGGTGGGAACGGGCAAGTCAAGATGGACTGGCGGCAACAGCAACGATGTACGACCAGTCAATGGTCGAACAGGGCTACAAAGGCATGCTTGCAATCTCTGTGTGCCTGCTTTTTGCCTCAGCATTGCTTTGGAAATTGATGGATCGACGCTGGGGCAAGGCTGAATTTTCAAATTGAGGAAAAGACCCGACAAGAAGCAGTATCTTGATGTGCGGTCGGCATCGCCCGATGTTCATGGGCAAGGTGGTCGCTGTATGCGGAATGCCGGGCTCAGGCAAAGGCGAATTTGCCGCAGTTTTGGAGCGACAAGGCGTCCCTGTGCTTTCTATGGGTGACATGGTGAGGGCAGAAGTCAAACGACAAAACCTCGTAGAATCACCGGGTATTTTCGGCGAAATAGCCGCACAACTTCGTGCAGACCATGGGGAGGATGTCCTTGCTGTGCGCCTTGCTGATGCGGTTGATGAATTACTCAAATCTCATCCAATTGTGTTGATTGAAGGTATGCGTGGGACCGCAGAACGAACCGTATTTTCCGGACGCTGGATGGATGATTTCGAATCTGTGGCGGTTGAAGCATCACCTGATATCCGATTTATGCGAATTCAACACCGTGGTCGCTCAGAAGACGGAGACAGGGCGGCTTTCGAAGTCAGAGACACCCGAGAGATAGGGTGGGGTCTTGATCAGATTATCCTCGAGGCTGATCACCACATCGACAACAACATCGAACTTGAAATGTTTCAGGAAAATTGTCGGAATTGGTACCTCAATTTTATGCCGTGAACCCTTGAAAATTTTCACATCGTAAAAAGCACAATTGGCGATGCTTTTCAAGTGCGCAGGACGCCGGTTATACCTGCATCGTTCACCCAAGTGTTATAGTCGGCCACAACTTGTGATAAATTGCTTCGGCAAGGGGTGCGCACATGGCGAGAAAAAACAACAAAGGCGGGGGCAAGCGTCAGCGAGCCCAACAACGCGCTCAATATGACGAACTGGACAAGTATCCAGTCTTGCCTCCACACGCCTTCGCACGGATTGTTCGTGACAAGCAAACGCTCAACATCATTTACCAAATCATCGAGCCCCCGATGACCAAAAAGGAACAAGAGCAGCGAGACGAAATCCTCGATATTTTCATTCGATCGCTTACGGCAAATATTGACGAAATTGATGCGAATCCGGAGGCGTACATCCGCACTGCGATGGATAAAGTCATCAAATCATACGGCATGAAAATCAATAAAAAATCTAAATCTAAGATTTTTTACTACCTCAAGCGGGACCTCATTGGTTATGGTGAAATGGACGTATTGATGAACGACATCAACGTGGAAGATATTTCCTTGGACGGGACAAACGTCCCAATTTTCGCTTACCACCGCAAGTTCGAATCCGTGGAGACGACCTGTGTCTGGAAGACCGATGAGGAACTCGAATCCTATGTCATCAAATTGGCGCAACGGTGTGGAAAGCACATTTCAGTTGCCGATCCGTTACTCGACGCAACCTTGATGGACGGTTCTAGAATCGTTATGAAATTAGGTAGGGAAGTTTCCACAAGAGGTTCGGCTTTCTGTATTCGACGGTTCAAGGACGATCCGTTCTCGCCAGCCGATATCGTCGCATTCCGTACCATGTCTTCGCTCATGGTCGCCTACCTTTGGATTGCGTTCCAAAACGAAGTGCCAATGCTTTTCGTCGGTGGTACAGCATCTGGAAAGACAACAACGCTCAACGCCATGTGCATCTTTATTCCTTGGCAAATGAAAATCGTGTCAATCGAATCCACACGTGAAGTCAACATCCCCCAACCAAACTGGGTTCCTGGTTTGACCAGACAAGGGTTTGGTGGTGAATCAACCGATGGTGTCATCGGTGAGTTCGAGTTGCTCAAGGCTGCCCTTCGTGAACGGCCAGAATACATCATTGTGGGTGAAATTCGTGGTGCAGAAGCATATGTGTTGTTCCAAGCTATGGCAACTGGCCACTGTGCATATTCAACAGTTCACGCAGATTCTGTAGCATCGCTTGTTCACCGGCTTGAAAACAAGCCGATTGACATCCCGCGTGTTTTGCTGCCCGCATTGGAAGTATGTGCTATTCAGATTCAAACACGTATCAATGGAAAGCGTGTTCGACGGACTAAGCAACTGGTGGAGATTGTCGGTATCGATCCAAACTCACTCGAAATCATCACCAACGAAGTGTTCCGTTGGGACGTCACCTCTGATGACTTCATCTTCAGCGGCAAGTCCTATGTGCTCGAGAAGATTATGGTAAAAATCAATTATTCGCAAGACGATATGCGTCGAGAATTAAGAACTCGAAAGCGCATTCTTGAGTGGATGGTGTTGAACGATATACGAAAGGCCGACCAAGTGTCCCAAATCGTCACAGAATACTATGTGCGACCAAACGAAATCCTAGCAAGAGTCGACGGATTGCGTTGAATTGAGGAGTGAGCATCGATGGACCTAACGGCATGGCAAAGGATTTGCAACAGAATCCTAGGTCGTGTTGTCAAGAAGCGGGCAAGGGCTGACAAAGAACTCTCAGAAAACCTCGTTAAGGGCTCTATGAAAATGATGCCAGAGGTTTACCTTGCAACAGCAATCATAACAACAATTGCCATCACTTTGGTCTGCTGGGGCTTCGTTTCATTGTTCTTTATTCCCGACATTGGCATCATTGCTTATTGGGAATCAATTCAAGACCCTGCAACCCTCGACTATTGTTTTGAATGGGAGTATTGGAACCAAGACCTTGTCGACCCTACAAGACCAGGGAATGGGTGTGATGAATTCGCATATCAGGTCTTCCCTCCGGCACTCAAAGCCATCATCATCGCCGTTGGTGGCGTCATCATCCCTTATGCGGCTTTCAAGTATAACAAAGGCGGTGCTAAGCGAGAAGCTGCCCGTCGTGGCGCTATGATAGAGAAGTATCTTCCATACGCAGCGTCTTACACCGCAGCAATGTCCGCAGCAAACGCAACACCTTCCAAAATTTTCAGATCCCTGGCCATGAACAAAGAAATCTATGGCGATGTGGCAGACGATGCGGCAATGGTCTACCGTGATGTCACATTGCTCGGATACGATTTGATCACGGCGATGAAAATGAGTGTCGACCGAGCTGCCTCTGTTTGGCTAACCGAATTTTTCCAAGGCATGGTTGGTACTCTGACGGCTGGTGGCCAGCTCAAGTTGTACTTCTTGAACCGAGCAGAACACTACATGCGAGAAAACCGAACCCGACTTCAGATGTTCCTCGAATCGATTGCACTTCTTGCAGAATCCTACATTGTTGTCGCAGTTGCTATGCCTCTGTTTTTGATTGTCATGCTTGTCATTATGTTCTGGGTTTCAGGTTCAGGCGCTCAGATGTCAGAAGGCATGCTCTACGGCATTGTGCTTGGATTCGTCCCAATGATTCACGTCGCTTACGCCATCTTGGTGTGGACGAGCAGCAAGGAACAAGATATGTGAGGGGGTGAACGAGATGGCACGAGGCAAAAAGAAGAACAAGATCATCGTCGAACTCGATCTCCCAAAAGACGATTCGACGCTCACGAAGTTGTACGCTATTTTGTTCGTTTCCATTCTTCTCGGTTTGGGGACGGCTATTGTATGGTCAACGAATTCCGGATTCATCCCGACAACCAATGGCGAACCTATGTTTACCAACGTCTACTGTGGCGCCACGGCCACCGACAGCATGGGCAATAGCATGGGTGCCCAATTCCAAACCAATCAAAAGCCATCATACGCTGCTAATGAATCCTGTTCAATCCTCAAAGACAAACCCGATGTGGTCAGTTGGACGGGAGAGGAATGGACTTCTGTTTCCAAACGAGGGAAGAATTTCGACGTACCTGGTATTGACTCATCACAAACTGGAGGCGTGGCTGTAGCCCAACCTCTGTGGGCAAATTGTAGCGTCAGTGCCGATATCCCTACTGACTATACGATAGCAATTCGTTCCCAAGACGGGGTCATCATTGACTATCATAATGGGACGACTGACAACGATAACAATCCTGACAACGATGGCTGCGCAATGATGATTCCTAACATCCCAGCGGACGACCGTTACGAATTCCTGGTCTTTTCCAATGAGGAAGGCAAATTCCTCTCTAAAGTCACCTTTGATGTGACCGTTCACTACTTTGACGGCATACCTGCCAACATGAACAATGCTTCATTCTGGATTGGTCCTGAAGTCTCAGTGGGCCCTGTTGACATCCACCCCTTCATCTTCCTGAACTTCTTTGGATTGACGTTCTTCTTCCTGCTTTACCCCGCCTCGTACTACTGGGAACGGGTCGAGAGTGCAAAGAACGAAGTCGAGGAAAAGTTCCCGGATTTCCTTCGTGATCTCGCTGAATACTGGAAGTGTGGTCTTTCCATGACGGTTGCTGTGCAAACCCTTGCAACCTCCGAATATGGTGCCCTAAATGACGAAGTCAAGAAAATGTCAGATCAGCTGAGTTGGGGTATCAAGTTCAGCGACGTGATTCGACAATTCGCAGACCGAGTCGGTACGCCTCTTGTTCAGAGAGCGATTGCGTTGATTGCAGAAGCCGACCGAGCAGGTGGAAAGATTTCCGATATTCTTGTCACTGCCGCCAACGATTCACGTGAATTGAAGTTCCTTGAAGGGGAGCGACGGCGTGCGATTGGATCGTATATTGCCGTTATCTGGACCTCATACTTTGTTTTCCTTGGCGTTATTGTCACACTGGCAGTTGTCTTTATTCCTGCGATTGCAGGCTCCAACTCAAGCGGTGAAGATGGTGGTGACAGTGGTGGTCAAACCATCGGAAACATGACGATTCGTAATATCGACCCCCTGTTTTTCCTGACCGTGTTTTACTATGGAGTCACCATGCAAGCTGTCGGTAATGGAACCATGGCTGGGTTGATGTCGACCGGACGTTTCTCCACTGGATTCAAGCACTCCGGAATGATGATCCTCGTGTCATTGGTTGTCTTCAATTTCCTTGCATTCACGCCGAACTTGATTGGAATCACCGAAGTTCCGGGGCTCAACCCCTCCTCTGGTGCCTTTGTTCCTGCAAGATTGTACTTCGGTGGTTGAATGATTAAAGATGAAGAAGCCCAAGTTCACATCCTCGAGATGTTGACACTGTTCTGGCTGTTTTTCATGTCAGCCACCTTCCTAATTCGAGTTCATGTCCCAGATGCGCCATCTGTAGCACATGATGCCTCGCTCGAAATTGCTGGTGACGATGCCGTGCGATATGCACTTGGCTTAGAGGCGGAAATTGAAGGCGAAAGCAGATTGGAAGAACTGCTTGATAATGGCGCTCTTGATGACGCTTGTGCGCTGCTCCAAGACAGCATTGCTGTTGGTAAGGAAGCCAATTGTTGGCTGACTCAAAACAGCGGTGTGGCAACACCATATGGTCGCACAGGAACACCGGCTGGTGGAACGGTCACGGTCCATCACCTCGTGGTCGTTGATGCGAATGCATGGACGGTGACCCTCGATGTGTGGGCAAGAGGAGGTGCTGCTTGATGCAGATGACCCCACTCAACGCCTCAACAGATCGTGACACGGCACAGATGCTCCTTGCCACGGGTGTCGTGCTGTTGATGTCCTTGCTCTCAATGGCTATTTTCGGGGTGAAAGTTGCTGGACTGACCCTTCCTCATGACACGGCATCAGATGGTGTGATCATCACGGCACAAGAGGTCTCAGAAGGACTGCCCGAACTTGTTGAAGCACGGACTCAACTTTGGATTGATGGCGGTCTTGAACCTCTAGATGCAGGTCAAACAGCCATGGATGGCGTTCACAACGACATGCTCCACCATGGCGAAGTTCGTGGTATTGAAGTGAAAATGATTGACATCGTAGTCACAGAAGTAAATTCCACGAGTTTGAGAATCACAGGTGAACTTGGCGTATCTGACGGTGATGCGATGCTCACCATACCATTGGATTTCACTATCACACACGAATGATCAGCGTTTCTGATGGTCGTTCCACGCTACGTCCAAAAGGTGCTTGATTCGATCTGTATCGCTCTTCACCATCGAGAGATCAACGATGGGCCAAGAAGCAATCTTTGCCCGATCGGTAAGGCCGTCCTGGATGGCTCGAATTCGTGGGAAAGCTGCAAGATAACGATCTGCTCTACGGAATGAATGGGCATCTCTTGAGCGAAGCATGCCCTTGTGTCGTTCTTCTTCACTTACTGCCAAAACTACACCAACTGCAATGCCTCCTGCTTCCCTCCAACTCCTCAAAAGACGTTCACTGGGATTGATGTGGACGCCCTCGATGAGCAAATCAATTCCCTCACGTCGAGCCCGGTCGATGGTAGCGACGATACCAGTTTCAACTGCTTGACAGGTGTCAAGCCAATCAATCACTGGTTCGCCTGAGTCTCCCTTGGAAAAAGATGAACGGTGAAGGTTGTTCTGGCTGCGTTCAGGATCGCAGGCACGCATGATTTCCCGGATAGCATCGGTAGAAAGGAGACGAGCAAAACCAGAATCTGCTGCAAGTTGAACTGAGGCGGTGGACTTCCCTGTTCCTGTCGCGCCTGCGATGACAAGCAATCGAGGGGCACGGTCGGCCAAGGTCTTAGCGGCTTGTTCCCCCAAACCAACCTTCCGAGCCATAATTCGGTGTGGCATGGATGCATTGATGAGTCTTTTCGCACAAAGTCGGGGCTATGATGGGGTTTAGCCCAACAAATTGCTATCCGAATACCTTTGAGGGGACGCCCACTGGCAATGCACATGAGCGCAGAACAGATGTGGATTGCCGGTGAATGGTGTGATGCAGAAGATGGAGCAACAGCTGAGATTCTCAACCCTGCCACAGGCAAAGTCATGGCCACCACCCCGAAAGCAACCCTTGCGGATGTCAACCGTTGCGTGGAGGCTTCACGCACTGCATTCAACGATGTTTCTTGGAAGAATATGGACCCCGCACAACGTGGGCGCATTCTCAACAAAATGGCACAGGCTACCTACGCTAGCGCAAAGGCACTCGCCGCGATTGAATCCAACAACAACGGCAAAACATTCCGTGAAGCATTGTCTGAAATCCGCTACGGTGCTTGGACCTTGGAATACTTCGCAGGACTCTCGGATAAAATCGAAGGAACAACCATTCCAGTCCCAGGAAACCGCTTGAATTACACCCTGCGCCAACCGCTGGGTGTCACCGCTCACATCGTGCCTTGGAACTTCCCACTACAACTCGCCCTGCGCTCCATTGCACCTGCACTCGCTGCCGGGTGCACCGTGATCGCTAAGCCCGCTTCTTGGACCCCTCTTTCCCTGATTGCATGGGCCAAAGCCATGGAAGAAGCAAACGTCGGTCTACCCTCTGGTGTGCTCCAAGTGATTACTGGGTCAGGTGGCCTGATTGGTGATGCTCTTGCCGGGCACACTGGCGTTGATGGCGTGGTCTTGACCGGCGGTGTGCCAACAGGACAAGCCGTCATGGCAAAGGCGAGTGAAAACCTCACTCCAGTCACGCTTGAACTTGGTGGAAAAGGCGCCAACATCATCTTCCCAGATGCAAACCTTCGATATGCTGCAAAAGCAATTTGCTTTGGCATCTTCATGAACGCAGGACAAATGTGTTGGGCAGGATCCCGCCTCATTGTTCACGAAGACGTGCATGATGAACTCGTCGAGGCCGTTGTTGCTGAGGTGAGCAAGTGGAAGGTCGGACCAGGCATGTCTGAAGGCGTCCGTATCGGCAGCTTGGTGCACCAATCTCACCGTGCAGAAGTGCTTGAGAAACTTGAGGCAGGACTCGCCATGGGTGGAACCATCGCATGTGGCGGAAAGGCCATCGAAGGTGATGGAGCCTTCATGGAAGCCACTGTTGTGACCGGGGTTGACAAGGATAACTTGCTGTTCTATGACGAATTGTTCGGTCCTGTCCTGTCTGTGACAAGCTTCAGTGAAGATGCTGAAGCACTTGCTTTGGCCAATGACACTCCGTTTGGCTTGCTCAACGGTATCTGGACCAACAACCTCAGTCGAGCCCATTCGATGGCTCGAGATTTGGAAAGCGGTATGGTCTCGATCAACGAATACCCAATCACCTTCCCACAAACCGCCTTCACCGGTTGGAAGCAATCCGGAATTGGTGTTGAACAAAGCCAAGACGCCATGCGCTTCTACACCAAGGTGAAGAACGTCAACGTCAAACTCTGAGGTGGGTATCGTGAGTGTCGAATCCATAGACCAGGAAAATGGTGTTCGACTCATTCGATTTTCTGGCCAATCAGCCACTCAATCCTTTTCGAGGGAATTCCTTCCAATCATTGCTCAAGCGATCGATGCCGGGCTATCCAACCCCAATGTTCGTGCACTGGTTCTGACAGGGGATGGAAAATTCTTCTCGGCTGGGGCCGATATACATGCGTTTGCGCAATCGATTGAAGATGGTGATGCACCTCAACTCATTCGTGACCTTACTGGTGTGCTCCATCCCCTTTTGGTTCGAATGCGTCAATCTTCGACCATCTGCGTTGCCGCCCTCAATGGAGCATGCGCTGGTGGCGGTTTAGGTCTCGCACTTGCATGTGATGCTCGAGTTGCCTCACCACAAGCCAAAATGGCTGCCTCATATTCTGGCATGGGTCTCTCACCTGATGGTGGCACAACATGGCTTCTTCCTCGCTTGGTAGGCGATCAAGTTGCCCGTCGTTTCTTCTTTGAAAATGAGGTCTGGAACGCCCAGCAGGCTACCGAACATGGTGCAATTGATGTCATCGTAGAGCATGAACAATTGATTCAAGCAGCGACCGATTTGGCTCTGCGATG
>VMHT01142746.1_pt1 | contig 45246 bp, 57 predicted proteins | sample 4693611 | NCBI WGS metagenome assembly VMHT01 (sample SAMN12280063, study PRJNA550983) | marine metagenome | isolation source: seawater sampled from same location over 5 years 0.02-0.2 micron viral filtrate | place: USA: collected off the coast of southern California halfway between the port... ... | reverse complement strand
CCCGGAGCTGCTGTAATAGTAAATTCTGCATACCATTTGCCTGAGCTTTGAAAAATTGTCGAATGAGTTTGGCGTGATCCACCAAAATTAGTAATATCTAGATTTCCGTTGGACAGAGTAAGTGACTCAGTATCTAATGGATTCATCGTCGCATAATTGCCACGGACTTCACCACCTGCGCCAGTGTCATCACCGTAATTGGTCGGCGTATCTACAAGGCTGTCGTTTGCTGCAGTTGAATCGCCTCTAGTTATTGCAAAAACATTGCCGTTTGCCGTAATTGTTCCAGGAGTTGCTGCAGCTGTCGTAGTGCTGCTGCTTGATTGACAACACAACAATACTGTATTGGTAATGTTTGCTAAAGGTGCAGATGGAACAGTGAAGGCAGAAGTGTATACTGCGGTTCCTTTGACAATTCTTAAATTACTAATAACGCCATTGAAATTATTTTGCCCTGCTCGTATTCCAACTGTAACCGTGCCAGTTCCTTGCACTGACCCGGAGGCGGAAGCAGTACCATTTGCAACTCCATCTAAATAAGCAGTCCAAGTATTTCCATTTCTACAAATTGCTACATGCTTCCATTCGTTTGCGGGAATAGCAGTTGAAAAGTTAATATTTACACCCCAAGAACTCCCATTTAAAGTCTCTATAAAGTTTGTAGTTGACAATATAAATCCACTATATCCAGAAGTACCTCGTGTAATTAAATTAGTGGTTCCAGACCCTGTATAGTAAACAAACATTTCTATTGTCGAATCGCCTGACCCAAAGTCGAAGTCAGAGTTATCGGCAATGGTTAAAGAATCTCCGCTACCATCAAACGCAACACCAGGCAGGCTTGTTCCTGAGTCTGCAGTCAGGTTATTAACAGTCCAGGTGTTGCTGTTGCCGCTGCTGTCCGTTCCAAGCGCCGCGTTGCTGCTGTTGTCGCTGAAATCTAGATGAAACCCATTCGTGCCATACGTTCCAGCGACCCTCTTCGGCTGCCAAGCATTGTTGTCGTCAAACTCGCCGAAGTCAGTCGGTGCAAGTTGCTGGCCGTCAATAAAATGAAATTCAGCTAAGTAAAAATCACTATAGCTATAGTTGTAACCAATTCGATGCTGAACTGCTGTATTGATGTTTGTTGTGTAGCCTGCGGATGCATTAGTTTTAGTGTCGAACACAGTCACTTCCGTGCCGTTAACATAAAGCCGGACGGAGTTGTCTCCACTGATTGTTAGATCTACTGCTAAAACGATATGATACCATGCGGAACTGTCACGGTAAACGGCTGTCGTAGTGCGTCTAATATTGTAGCTAGAACCGTTATAGTAGTGGACATCAAGTTGATCGCTATTGTTAAACTCAAAGTCCCATCCAATATACGAACCACCTGTATATGTGCCAAATATTCTATGATAACCACTGCTTAGTGCGGTTCGTTTTACCCAAGTACTGATAGTGAACGTAGAAGTATTCCCGCTTGAAGAAGGAGTTCTGGAAAGATAGGCCGAATCACCACTGTTAAATCTCAGCGAACGTTCGATCTGATAGTCAGCCGCACCAGCCCCGCCAGACGCACCAGCAAGAATATTAGACCCGATGATGCTCATGAGTAGTTAGCAGTAAAAACAGCGTGGATAGAAGTTGTTGACCGCACGATGTAATCAATACGATCAACGGCTGAAGCATCGGTCGTTAGCGTTGGCGCACTTGCCCCAGCAAAGTCCCAGTACGACCCAAACGCAAGGGTACGGCTCCCCGTGCCATCTTGCAAAATGAAGATTGAGCCAGATTGACCAGCAGTCAAGTTGCTTGGATTAGCAAGTGTGCGATTACCACCAAGCGTAACGGTGTAATTATTACTCGCTGCAAAATCAGGCGTAATCGTTGCCCCATCCGTCAACGTCGTAATCGTTCCACGTTGTGCTGCTGTATAAGTCTGAGCCGTATCGGTCTTGGCTGTGTCAGCGTCATAGCCCTGAACAGTCGTACCAATATCACCCGATTCCAATAAATTATCGACCGTCAGCGTCTGCGTGCTGCTGGTGATGGAATCAACCTTGACAGTCCCGAAAGCCATAATTAAAGAACTAGCCAGGTAGCGTTAGCTGGGACCGTAACTGTGGTGCCTGCATTCACAGTGACCGGACCGACACTAACGCCATTGTAGCTGGTAGTCAAAGTCAAGTCCGCAGCAATCGCTTGCGCGTTCTGCAGGACTACGCCTCTACCAGCAGACGACGTATCCGCAGCAGACGAGTTTTGCCATGCGCTCCCGTCATAGACCTTTAATTGGGGCGTCCCACTCGTATCAAGCCACAGCTCTCCTTTTTCAAAACCTTGCTGCCCCGAAACAGTACCTGTACCACTTGCCGCTCCAGTAGCTGTGAAGATAACGCCAACCGTATTGCCACTTGCGCCAACAGCCGTGAAGTCAGTCGTTCCAACCGTCAAGATCTGGTAGACGGTGCCTGAAACAAGAGCAGCTGCTGACGTTGTAGCAGGTGAGCTGTTAGGGGCATTAGCGCCAATATGAACAGGACCAGCCTTGACCAGATCACCGTTGCTGTCTTTGAAAAATAAACCGGGCGACGCAAGATTAGTGTTGATGGCAAGCTGGCCAACCGACAGCGTCGTTGCGATTGGTCGCTTGTGAGCAGCACTGCTGCGAAGTTGTTGTATTGCCATCCCTAGCGCCTAGTGCGATCTCAGCTTAGCGCTCAAGAATAATCCGCAGTAAACACGGCATGGATCGAAGTCGTAGATCGCACGATGTAGTCAAGCCGGTCAACCTTTGACGCTCCACTAAGCACTGGTGCGGTGCCAGAAGCGAAATCCCAATAGCTGCCCCAGCTGCCGGTATAAGCACTACTGCCTTGAACTAAAAAGATGGAGCCAGATTGCCCAGCCACTAAGTTTGTCGGATTGGCAATCGTAGTTGTCTGACCCAGTGTCAGCGAAAAGTTGTTTGACGCAGCAAAGTCAGGCGTGACCGTAGCTCCAGGCGTCAGCGTTGTGATCGTCCCACGTTGTGCAGCCGTAAACGTTTGCACCGTTCCAGTGACCGCGTTATCAGTCGGAATGACCGCTTGCGTTGATACAAGCGCACTACCTTCCTTGACGTAGACCTTGTCCTGGTCAGTGGCATAGCAGATCTCGCCGTCCTGCAGGTCAGCAAGAGAAGAGTTCAAGTTTGCGTAAGTACCTCGCGCAACTCGTATCGCAGTTCTGCCTGACGGTGTTCCGCTGGTAAAGCTGCCTCCATCTGCTGTTACCCCTGCGCCAGAACTTGCTGAAGTAATCCGGCCTTGCGCGTCAACCGTTATAGAAGCGTTGGTATAACTGCCTGCTGAGACAGAAGTGTTGTCAAGACTAATGATGACTGTGCCAGCAGCTGTAATTGGACCGCCAGTTGAACTAAGCCCCGTTCCACCAGCAATGTTGACCGAAGTAACCGTGCCGTTGGTAAGCGCTGTCCAGGTTGTGTCGTAGTTGGTATTTGATGCCTTAATCAGCGTTTGACCTGTTGTCCCACCTGTTGGCAAACCTCCTGCCAGCTGCACTAAATCTGAAACCGTTACCTTCTTGGTCTGGTCGTTGACAAGATCAACGATTAACAGCACGTCAGATCCGGCTGGGCTCGTATAGGCCGTAAGCTCCGAAATCTTGACGTTTGCCATGGCTCAGCCTCCTTTGAAAACAGTTTAAGACCAAGTGCCAATCGCCACTCGTTTCCAAGTGTTTGTGGCAGTGCAAACATAGATATAGTTCGCATCCCACGCGACTTCACCTGCCGTACCAGTAGCAGTGGCTGATGCAGGCGTCAGGGTTGGAATAATCGGACGGGCACCAAGCGTGACATTCGCAGCCGTGATCGCCGCCATGCTTGTCAACGTTCCAGCAGCCTGGACCTTTAGATCGATCTTGCCGTCTTCTGTGGTGTCACCAGCGTCGATGACAGCTGTCTCAATCTTTGCGTAGACAACCTGCTCAGGCGTTGACGCATCGTTATTGCCCTGAAACTTTATTGAACTCAGAACATCATTCGCCAGTGCTGCAGTAGTGCTGCCGCGATGGTGATAAAGAGTGATGTCTGCAGCGCTAACAGCAGTGGCATCGCTCGACTCAACAAACAATCCCGTGCTCTGAACTGATTCAGTTACATGGAGCGAATGTTGCGGATTAGCCTCATTGACACCAACCTTATTGGCCTTGATCGTTACTCGAGCAGCGCTTGTGCCTGCAGCACTTGTCATAAGCTGCAAAATGCCACTTTCGCTTGTATCAGTTGGGCTGTTGACCTGAGCTAATATCTGGCCGTAAACCACTGATTCACTGGCTGAGTTATTGCCCCTAAACTCAAGATTGCCAAGATTATCAGTAGCTGCAGGCGTTGCAGAGTTGCGGTACAACACCACGTCAGGAGCTGTATCCAAGTCAGCATCACTGTTTTCAATGATGACCTGATCAGTCGTGTCAGTGCTAAACAAATGCAGCTGGGCTGCTGCCGTTCCAGTGCCAAGTTGAAAGCCTGCAGTCGTGAACTTGGCGACATAGCTGCTGTTTGCAGTAATTGCAAGCTCGTCTGTACCGCTACGGTAAAAACCAGTCCTGCTTGAATCAGTCAGAAAACTGATCGCTGGCTCGGCAGCCGAACCATCTGGTGCAGCCTTATGCAACACCCCAAACTTAAGCTTTTTGTTTTTGTCCGCACTGACAGCTTCATCAGCATCAACGACAATAAAAACGTCATCAGCCGCAGGTGACTGCAGTTCAGTCAGTGTTGATATTGCACGATCAGCCATCAGCCTGCCTCCAGAGTTTCAATACGAGTGGTCAGTGCAGCAATTTCAGCAAAAGCCTCTTGCAAAGCAGCAGTCAGCAATGGCACAAGTTTTGCTTGGTCAATACCCTGGTAAACAGGATTGCCCGCGCTATCAACTTCATCCTTAGTACCTGTAATCGCTTCTGGCACAACATCCGCAACCTCGTGCGCCATAAAGCCATCTACAGTTGTTGTTGGATCAACTATAAAATTAAATCGATTAACCCTAAGTTGATTAAGCCTGGTTTTACCATCAGTCAAGGCAACAACATTTTCCTTTAATCGGTAGTCAGAGCTTGTGTTGTACCCGGTAGCGCTTTGGGTAACTACAATCGATCCAACATTACTCTGATTGTATCTAATCCCGACAATTGTTCCGGTTGAACTGTGGCGATTAAGAACAAGGCAGTTTCCAGAGTTGCCTATATTCAAGCGCCCCAAAGAAGTAAATTGAATGCCATCTACGGCATTTTCTATAGGACTTGAGGTTGTTTTCCATAACAAGGACTCGCCTCCTTGAGCTTGAGGTACCGCTCCACCGATCGTTAGTCGCTTAACTCCAGCAGTTGAAAATGACAGCGATGGACGAGTTGTCTGAGAATCAACCTGACTGTCCTCTTTGAAGATTCCTGTGTTGGTGCTGCTGGCGAAATTGTAACTTGGTGCAGTTTGACTGCCGTCAGGCACAACAAGCGCGCCATCAAGCCCTCGTAAAGCGACCCAGTTGCTATTCGTCTTATCCCTTATCTTGAGTTGATCAGCAGACGTATCAGCCCATAGTTGACAGTGATATCTTGTTGGCGGCTCAGTGGGTCCGATACTTGTGCTGAAAAGAGCTTTCAGCTGATTATTTATATCGGTCCTGACAGCAAAACCACTGCCGTTTGAAACGACGCCGTCAGCTTGAAAGGTGTATGAGCTGGTCATAAGAATCCTTAAGCTTGCTGTGTACCGTATCCTATCGCAGTGTACTGGAATCTTCTGTCAACGACACCTCCACCAGCGTTCTTAAAGACAATTGAAAAACCTGCGGCTGTTGGCTCTGAAATAACAAAGTGATCACCAGGAGCAAGATCAAACGCAGTGATGCCTACAGTCACTGTTGTATCGCTGTCCGTGTAGAAAGCTTTTTGGAACGTGACCGACTTGCCGGACGCAGACGTACCGGAGTTTAATGTCTTATCGCTGTTCTCAGTGCGCCGCTCAAATTGCACCAGTACTCCCAGCTCATCGATCAGTGGCGTCTCGTCAACGCTATCTGACGAGAGAACAGCTTTAAATTGAAACGATCGACCAACGTAAACATTGTTTTCCAACGGTATCCACTCCTCAAACGCAAGGTCCGATTCTTGCCTAACCTTGCTGCCGTCTTCCAACAAGAAGAACTCTCCGTTTTCGTCCTTGGTATCTGCATCACTCACGCCTAGATCAGACTTGCGGAAATACAATTCAACGTTTGTGTCGTCAGGAATGGTACCGTCAAAATCTGTCCACGTATCAACATTTTCAATGCGATCATCAATTAAATCGTTTAAATACAAAGATCTGACTTTTAAAATTCTGTTCAAGCGAACACTAAACACCGCTCCAAGGTCCATGACCTTATGGAACACATATTCGCCTTCTGTAAATCTAGTGCCGAGGTGCGTGTCGATGTTAGCTGTAAAAGCATCTACGCTAGCTATGGCGTCAAACGAAGCGTCACCGTCAAATATCAGCCCGTCATAAACGTCGCTATAAGCAACCTTTGTCTTTTGACCGGAAAACTGTGAAAGCGGTGGATCCTCCCGTACCAGTTCAAAATTGTGGCGCGGCAGCGCGTCTGGAATGTTGACAACTGCACTACCTGCATTCTGACTGCGCTGTTTTTGCTCGTTTACGAATTTGACTAAATACTCACCGTTCATTAACGGCAAGACCGCAGACGTTGATCGTGCTTCTATCCTCCGTATCAACGAACTGTTGTACCAATTACCAGCTCCAGTTACATCAGAGTTATGCCTAATATGCGCGACAAAGTTATTTAGTTTTTGGCCGTCAGCCTGTGCGGACCAACGCAAAACAACTTGATCGCCGCCCATGACCTCAAGAGTTACGTCTTCTGGGTCAGGAGGCAACACCACAATCTGCCCTGTTAGATCACCCGTGTTTTGAGCTGGAATTTGTTTTTGCGCCGGTGTAAATTTTGACGGTTTTTTCGTTGGATCTAATCCAATAGCCTTTACCTTTACATACAGAATTGCGCCAACAGTTAAATTGCTTTCAATGTCAACATAATTATTTGCGGTCTCAATGCTTATCCAGTTTGCATCGCCGACTTTATACTTAAGCTGAAAACCTGATACAGGTGCAGTCGTTCCTCTTGTCCATGACACCGTTGCACGCAACTTGGCGTTAGTGCTGTCGTCGATTGCCTCAAAAGAAATCCTGACGCCTGAAGGAGCTTCTGGCGCGTTGCTATAGAAAAATGGCGGCGCAAGTTTTACAGGAGAATTTGGATCCTCTACAGCTCTATAAATACCGTCCTGGTGCTTGACTCCAGTGATCGAGAAAACTCCTGCCTCTCCTTCCGTAACAGACAGGCAGCGGTACTTCGTAAGCTTTGCAGAATCATTTCTAATCGCATACAAAGCATTATCAGGCGGTATCTGTGAAAAGCCAGGAGACACATTGATTCGCGTACCACTATGGCTTTGGATAGACCGAGTTTCTACCGTTCCATCAGACATAACCACGGTCAACTTGTTGTTAGACCCGCTAGGCATCGAAGCTGTCTGATCAATATTTACGAACCCTTCCTCCGCTCCAACGATCCGACCAGCTAGACGCACGCCAAGACGCATCTCGTCGGACACCTCAAAAACTTGTCCGGGCAAGACATTTAACCCTTCAAGACCAACCGCAAAACTAATGGTCTCATCGTGCAGCTTTTCAGACTGCATGATCCACCGCCCCATGCGTTGGGCTTGATGCTTAGACGTGCAGCCAAACGCAACAACACTTTTTTCCTGTATACCAAACTTGTCAATCAATGCTTTATCTTCAATAATCATAAAATTGGGCTTGTAGAAATTTTCTGGATCGTTGTAACGAACGCGGACCCTGGTACTACGTGTTTTGAGCGATGATCCGCTATAAACAAAGCTGCCGTTGACTACGTTTGAATTGCTGTAGACGTGAATAGCCTGAACATCGCCTCCTTCTAATTCACCATGATCTCCAGCGACTTGAACGTTATCCGCTTTCCAGAACAACATGCCGCGAAACACACTCGCCATGTCCTGCAAAACGTTATACGCTTCTGCCTGAGAGCCAAGAACAGTGTTAATCGCAAAACGTGGCTCTTTTTTAAAATTACCCTGATCGTCCCGTTCATCAGTCGTGACTTCTTCATTGCAGTACCTAGACAGCTGGACTAAATCAACCCAGTTAAGGTTTGACTTATCAATAAAATCACCAGCGCCGTACCGCTTGTTAGTCAGCAGATCGTAGAAACAACACACCGGGCAAGTTGTCCAAGATCTGCCCTCCTGCAACGTGCCATCGAAAACGAAATTATTATCAAACTTAAGACTGCCGTCTTCCCTGACTACACAGCCTGAAGGTATTTTTACTCTAAGACCTTTTACTTCATAAGCCCTTGCAGGTAGCGTTCCATATTCTTCTGAGTCTAAACTTAAAAGCGCTAGTGCGGTGTGTGGATAGTTTGTTTTAATGCGCTTGCCTAGCGTTATATTTGCCCAGATAATTTCGTCAGCACGCTTGCCGTCCAACGAAAACCGCTTAGGCAGGTCGTTACTTAGATCATCTATTTTTATTTCAAACGCATCCTCAGGATTTGCAAATTTAACCTTTCTTACTCTAACTAATATAGGCAGCACAAAAGCGCTAAGGTCGATTTCGTCCGTTTGTATCTGGTACGGAGACGCAGCAATGCCCTCGATTACATTCTTCTCCGTTCCACCAACAAACATAGTTATTCTGCTAAAAGTACATGCTTGGTCCTGTATTTCAATCTCTAATTTAATTTTGGCAGAGAACAGCTGCCCACGCGCCAAGCCTTCTACTGCAACGCAGTACAATCGATTAACGGTAAAAAGCAACTTGATAAAGTCGATATCAGGGTCATCCCTACCAACTTCGATTATGACTTGCCCTTCTCCATAATCAGGATCACCTTTTCTTAAATTATTCTCATCTGTGATTTCTTCGTAACTCTTGCCTATCCGGCGACCAACCTTTTGAATTGTACTAACTGAGTCAGTAAAAACACTAAATTCGCCTTTTTCCTTTATTACCCCCGGATTCCTTGCACCTTTTTGCTGTTTAATAAAAACAGTTTTATCGCTTAGCTGTTGAAACGTAACTGCTGTTTCGTCTAAAAATACGCCTTTGCGATGATGAACCAAGCCTTCAATAGGGCCCTCGCAAATGGCGTCGATAATCTTGAGGTTGGTTTCAGAGTTTAGTGCCATAGTGCTTAAGCGTCCTTTAACAAGTCGTACCCGTAGCCTTGTAGCTTAAACGTCGTCCCATCGTACACTTCGGCTTCAATTATTTCAACCTTGACATATACTCTTTCGTTTGCGCCTTCAGCTCCTTTTACCTTCGGCATTTCAATTCGATTTCCAAAGACTACTTCTTGATCTTCAGAGTTTAAAAGACCTTGCACTGTGATCTGTGCTCGCGCCACATCCACATCATCACCAGACTGCGAAACAGTAATTGTAATTTCATAAGTGATAAATCCATCTATTTTTGTCGTGCCTTCAGCTGCAACATAGTCAAACAGCCCATTATTAAGAGCAAAAATAATGTCCAGTTTTTTATGCGGTTGCTTATCTTTATCGTGTTTATACTTAAGAGCTTTACTGCGCTCGTTAAAACTAATTGAACTTTCTTCTTCCAGCCTTGCGTCATCGTCCGCGCCTGAACCAAATTGCTTGTTGATCTTAACTTTCTTCTTTTTATCCGTATCAGCGCTAGTAACTTTTAGCTCGTCTTTACTACCGCCTCTACGACTGTCCACCCCACCACAATCTTTCAACTCAGTGGTCAAACGTTCTGAGTTAATTTTCAGTGTCTTTTCTCCAGGTCTCTGTGTAGCAATTCTTAACGGAGCAGAATCATCGGACACTTCCAAACTTGCTGCAATTAAATGGCCACCAGTAATGACACGACCATAAATCACAGGCAATGTCGCTCCCGTTCCAACAGTGTTGACCGGCCCAGTAAACGCATAGTTTTGTTGACCTAAGCCTCCGCGTGTAATGCCGTCAGGACCGGGACCACGCACGTTCGTGCCTTCTCCCTTAATCCTTCCAAAGCTGGGATTACGAAGCTCCGGCTGCGGTGAAATTAAATTTGCTGTGCCCGAAAGAATTAAGCTTGCGCCAACTGCGCTGAAGGCTGTACCAACTGCTGTGCCAAAAGCACTGCCAACAACAAAAGAAGATCCCGCAGCAAGAGTTGTTCCTGCGGCAACAGTTCCGCCTAAACCAGCAAAGCCAAACAAACCAGCACCAGGCAATAAAAACGACGCGGCGACCAGTCCAACACCAAGCAATATCTGACTTGTTGAGCTGCCGCCGGCGCCACTAATCACCGGAACAACCATCAACGGCCGACTACCGAATGGCAGATGCAGCTCGTCATACCCCATTGCCGCACCACCCTGGATCACCTTGTACCCAACACCGTTGTGGTGCGCTGTAACCAGCTCTTGCTGCAATGCAGGGTAGTTAAAGCACAGCAGCTTTATCGCGTCCGCAGGCGTGTGTAGGTTGTAGTACTCGTGCTGCTGGCCATACTTTTCGCCTAGCTCACCTGCCAGCAAGACAAGTTGCATGACGAAATACAGCCACAGTCCTCTTCCAATAGTACTGCCGCAACGATTCAACCGCACTAATGCTGTTCATTCGCTGGTGCAAAATCCTGTCACCACCTACATAAATCGCTGCGTGCATGGGCGTTCTCGTTCCAAGGCGCATCAACAGCACATCGCTCTCCTGCCGATCGTCAAACTCAACTCGCTGAAAACCCAATGACTTAGCGTGTTTTAAGAAAATACTGTCTGTCGTACCAAGGTCCTCAGGCCGCTCAAAGTCCCGCAGCTTGACTCCAAGACGCTCGTAGTATTGACGTACCAGCGTGTAGCAGTCCTGCTTGCCGTAGTCCCACTCCTTGCCGGTCAAGGATCGACAGTCAACCATTGCTGATCTGGCACGGAGTAGACGTACCAAGGGATTTTAGTTTGCTTGCACGCTTTGCGATCATGCTCGCTAACGGGTGTGCCCTGAGGGTGCGAATGAACCACAGCCTCAATCGTTCCAGAGAACATCGCGTGTGCATAATCAACTGGACTAATGACAAACGTGTTTTCTGGATCGTTGGCGATATTGCGGCAAGGAACGTACTTGTCGTCAACAACCAATCCGACTGATTCTTTGGGATACTCATGCTCTGCATGACGCACAGCATCAGGCTTGAAGTCTTGCGCCATGAAATCCGCCAAAAGGTAAATTATCTTTTTTGCCGAATCGTTTCTGGCAGCTTGAAACACGCTTGCCGCAAACATCAAGACTTTTTCGTTCTGCTACCGTACCTTCTTCAATTTTTTCATCATTGATCGTAAAACATCGATTACCCGTATAGCCGCACTCATCGCCTCTGTACCGCCAAGGGCAAAACTCTTCAATCGTTCGTCGCGGTAACGGTAGATTTGTTAAATCCAACCTTGGTGCCAACTCAAACTCAACAAACTGTTGATTTTCGCTTGCGATACGATCGATATACCACGTCTCTACAATCTTTGCGTCAGGATCCGCTGTGTCAACCGTTGACTGCATTGTTATAGAATTATTGTTTTGCGTAACAAAAATATCTGTAACGTCACTTTCGCGGGCAAAAGGCGGATTTTGATTAAAGTTAATAGTGTCGATAAACTTGGCAAAAGTACGAATACGTCTAACCTTTGCGCCAAGAGGTCCACCTCCATCAGCCCTCAATACTAAGATCAAAGATGTAACTGCGTTGTTGACGTTAGCAACACGCATCGTCGGCCTGGGCAGCGAGCCGTTTGATGCAAAATCAAACCCATCAATTTCAATAGGCACAGCGGTATAAGTTTTTCCACCAAATTTCAAGTCTTCTGTCAAACCGTTTTTACCGGCGTGATAGCGCAAGGTATCGTCAACGCCATTCCGCTCCAGGGTTAGCTTGACTTCAAATAAGTCGATGACAGCAGTTGGAGCAAGCTTTAACAGTTCTTCTGCTAACGGCTCAAATGCTTCCCATTCGACCTCATTGTCTTCAATAGTTTTTGTTATCTGGTTTGGAAAGATTGGCTCCGTATCACCTGCCTGACCAGCTTGTATGCACTTAAACGCAAGCGTGCTAGAAGTTGACGCACGAACAACATCCCCAACTGCATAAACCCTTCCGGCTGTCCATACAAATTGCGGATCTGTCCTTGGGTAAGCCATCAGGTCTCGAACACTTGCTCAAACGTAGCAGTGACGGTGGCACGGTTCAAATATGGAATCGACTTAGACCACTCACGACAAATAAATTTTGCGCTGCTAGTCTCGCCCGGCGGCGTAAACGTAAAACTTTGCACCGCACCACGTTCGTCGAGAAATAATTCAATCTGGTCAGCCTCAGTCTCTGACACCTCAAACGTCAGGTTGTAGACCTTTGGATTTTGGTTGATGCCGAACTGCGCTCGCTGCTGGTAGCCCGAACCAAACTGGATTGCCCTAACGTTTGGGGCGCTGCGTTTTTGTACGCCGTAAGTCGGTGTATGCGTGAAAGTAGCCATTATGCGAGAAGGCCTCCAGGACGTTTCTGTTTGATTAGCTCAGCTTGCACTGCCGCTCCAATGGCAGAGCCGAGCGCCTTGGCGTTTGGCTGGTCACCTTGTGCTTGCGTTCCAGAAGCATCGACGTTCACAACGATGTTAGAGCTGCCCATCGCATGGTTTGGCACGATATTACCTTGCGCTCCAGGAACAAACAACTCAGGACCACGTTCGCCCACCATATAGGGCCTGCCAGCCCCAACCGCTCCACCGTTAGCGCGACCAAAGATTGATCCAAAATCGATGCCTGCAGTTGGCGAAGGGGAACTAAAGCCACCAAAACCTAAACCCTGTTCAAAATTGCCTGCGGACCCTATGCCACCGCCTAAGAAGTTAAGACCGATGCCTAAAATCTTCATCTTGATCTGAGCTGCAATCATTTCTGCAGCCATATCTAAGAAATGATCTGCTGTGCGCTGGAACAAGTTGGCAAGCGCTTGCTGAGCACTCATGCTGCCTGAAACAAGACCTTTAAATGACTCAGTAAACGCACTTCCAAGCGTTTCAGACAGTGCCGTTAATTGCCGCACAGGATCCATCATTTCGTTGATCTTTTCTTGCAGATCGTCCATGTACTCCAGCAACCTTTGCCGGTCACTCTTGGGAGCTAAAGCTTCCCCGATCGCCCCCTCTGCGCTTTTTTTCTTGCCCTCAAGCTCTTCTTTTCTCTTCTTAAGCGCATCTAGTGCTTTCAACTGATCTTCATATTCAGTGGTAACGCCTTTTTGATTTTTTAAATCCTCAAGTGAAGCTTCTGCTTTAAGGATTTGAGCGTCTACGGTGTCTAAAAGCTTGTCGTAACCGCGCTCCAGCTCAAGCAGCTGCTTCTTAAGTTCAATCGCTTGTTTAGCTGCAGCAGGTGTGCTGCCTTCTTGAATTAGGCGAGAATACTCCCGCTCAAACGCCATCTTGTCTTTGTGCTTTTGTGTAATTGCATCTAACTGACTACTTGCTTTGTCAAAAGCTCTGTCAGTGCGCTCCAGTTCTCTTTCGACAGCTTCAACTCTTCGGTCAATAGCTTTTTGTTGCTTTTCAGCTAGCGTGTCCGCCGCATCGCTTTGACGCTTTGCTGCTCTTTTGGCTTTATCGTTTGCGCGCTCTATCAAATCGTTTCGTTTATTTTCTAAGTCATTAAGAGCTGTTTTGCGCTCAAGCTCAATAAGTTGCTTATCAGCGCCATCCTCTAAGAGCGCTAACTTAGCTTTTTCTTTTATGTTTGATTGTTCTAAAGCGTAAACCTGATCGTTTGTAATGTCTGCGTGTAGTTCAGATATTTTTAAGTTGTTATTTGCAATAACGTTTTGTGCAGAGGCATTTCTGAATCCTTCTTTTAATTTATTTATTCTTTCAGTTTCTTGTTTATTGATTTCTTTCATAATTTCTACCATATCGTTTGCGATACCTTGTCGTCGCGCTGATTGAGCAGCTGCTTGAACGCCAGACGTTGGTGAAAATCCGCCTGCTACAGGCTGTTCTACTGCTCGCAGTTTTTTCTGTAATTCTGTTAATCGGGGATCTTTTGATACTTGTGCCTGCTCAAACAGAACAGCGAACTCTGCGGCGTTTGCGGCAAAAGCCAGCGGACCTTTCGCAAGCCGAGTAATCTGGGCAAGCACCAAAGTGGTTATCTGCGTTAAAGCGTTACCAAAGCGCGTAGAGGCATCCCCAAACTCCGTAAGAGCTGTAACCCCTTCATCACCAACAAGTAGAGCAAGTTGTCTTGTTGCTTCCTCAAGCGCAACCTCTTCACCCGCCAAATCTCGGATACTTTTTATAGCGTCTTGGGTCGGACTGCCTACTAATCCCAAAGAATCAACAAGTGCGTCAATATCCGCTGTAGCTGGGCTCAAAGCAGCGCCTAAACCTGCGGCTTTTACTGCTAGTTCATCAACTACTCCGCCAAGAACTTGAAGAGCGATAGAGGCTGGCCCGAAAGTAGAACCTGAAATGGCCCCGCCCAAAGCCCCGCCAACAGCCATGCCTGGACCGCCACCAAAGAGAAGCGGGAATGCTCCGGCGCTAACAGCAGCCCCTGCTCGTCTTTGTAATCCTTGTTTGAATAAAGGCGAACCAGGGACAAATTCACCCCCTCCGATGGGCATAAAATCAATGCCCGAAACGCCGAAAGTTTGTGTTCCGGGTCTGCGCGTTTTAGGAGTTTTCGGGGCTTTAGGAGCAGGCTGGTTTACGCCTTGCAGCCTTTCTTCTTCTCTAAGCAGTTTGTTCTGAAGGTCCAGCTGCTCGTTAAATTCTTTTTGAGCAGTAACTAGCGCTTTTACAGCTTTCTTCTCTGCCTCTGTTCCGAAAGCAGCGTTACGTAGAGCCCGCTCAGCTTTTGCTACGGCTTTGGAGTAGTTATTGACGTTACCGATGTCTTTGGCAGAAAAAGTTCCCTTTAGTGCTTTTCCTGCTTTTATTGTTGCGGCGTTAAGTTTACCTACTTCCTTGTTTACGCCTTTTAAGCTGTCTTTTAATGCCTTAAGCTCGCGGGCTCCGCGCAGCGCAACCTCAATATCTACGTTGTAGTTGGCCACAGCGGAGCACGTAGAGGCTTAGATCCCAGTCTACCGCCTGCTCATTGTTTGCGCCCTGGAGCTGGTCTTGGCGTTTTGAATCGCTTTTTCTTGCTGCTCATTGTGCAGCTCGAAGTAGGCGGCCCAGCCAACCAGCTCTTCTTGCGTCAAATTCTGGGTGAGTTGGGCGACTGTGGTGCCTAATTCCTTAGCCAAGAAATAAATGAAGTACCAGTCGGTGTTAGCTTTTCAAAGATGCTTTCGCGTCCTCCACCTTGTTTTCTGAACCGGAGGACAGCATGGCGAGCTGGATGTCCTGAAGCACAGAGGCTTCAACGGCGTTTTTTAAAATAGCCTTTTCTCCGTCCTGGAACAGACGTTTGCCGTCTTCGTCAAGCGCTTTTTCAATCAACATTCCGAGGGCAAAGTCGTTGGCGTCGTCTGAACCGGCTTTCTTTTGAATGGACTCGCGTTCTGCGATGGTAAGTGGGTGCCAGTAAATTTCAAGAACCGTATCGTCACCGTCTTTTACCTCGTATTTATACAGCTGACTGACGCCGAACTTATTGCGAAGCAGTTCTGAGGCGCGCATAAAGTAGTACCGTTTGCCTCAATATACTACACGACTGCTGTGAACTGGCAAGAAACAATGCCGATAAAGTGAGAACGGTCTTCTAATTCAAGTGGTGTAGGCCCAGAAATATCCAAAACACGAGGGGATACGCTGAAGGTATCCGTGTAACCGGAGGCGTTGACTGCCGTTAAACCGTCAATCACAGCTTCGCTAATGGTGGAAAGCACTGACGTACCAGCTGATTTGGGCACGTAGACGTTGCATTGAATGACGCCGGAATAGTAATCCTGGGCAGCTCCTTGATTTTGGAGGGTGGAGCGACTGAAGTTGACGCTCATTACTATGTACTTTTTGGTCTTGCCTGGTACGGTGTAGCGAACGTTGTCGTAAACCATCAAAACGTCGCTATCCGCTGCACCAACAGCGTCGGTTACAGCTTTCTCAAAAGCAGCACGGACGTTTACGAGAGTCATGGCTTAAAGCTTAAAGTAGGACCCAAAAATACTGCTGCTGGAGCCGGTCCTAACAAAAATGCGACCAGGACGCTTGTCCCCAAACGTTTCTTGGACCAGTGAGCGCATTTCACCCTGGATAAAGTTAGACACCTTTGGGGACTCCAAGGCATAGCCCGCATACTCCGCCGTGTTACCGATATGGACCGTTGGCTGGCGCTTGTAGTTGAATTCCGGAATTGTAAAACGGGGTTTTATTTGACTACCAATGGGCTTTTTATCAGTATGAACCCATTGGTTGCCAATACTGCTCCAGGTAGTTCGACCGCCTGGCTGGCGCGTTTCGTATATTTTCGACCATGGAGCGTGATCTTCACGCTTGTCAGTCGCTCTTACTTTTTGAACAGAAGCTTTCCAACTAGACGCGAAAAACCCTGTGTCCACAGGACTGTTTTCTTCTGTGCTTAGTCCTTCTACGGTTAGCTGGATAAGTGCGTTGTAGTCGTTATTTATTTTCTTTTCTAGGTCAGTAATTATCTGACCTATGCCGCGTTTTCTAGCCATTAGAACCGTACCAGCAGAATGTAGAGATACGCTTGACCACCGCTGAACGTGCGGATATCAGTTATCTGTGCTTTGCGGTTCAAGCCCGAAAATTTAAGAACTAGCTCGTCCGACATAGTTGGCTGGTTGTCACCTATTTGATCGGGGGCTATGTAGACACGAGCCTTACGCTCTTCGCGGCCTTCTTCCTCTTCAGAATCAATAAACTCGATAGGAGCTGAGATGTCCGCGTAAGTCTGCTGCAGGTTTGTGTACGACCCTGTTGAAACGTCGTAGTCCCCAGAAACCTCACGAACATAGTCAAGCCCAACATCCAAGCTAGTGCCTAGATCTTTGACGATTGCCTCAGCAGCTTGGCGAAATGCAGAATCTAACGCTCCAGGCATGTCAACCTCTTACAACGCGGACTGAATACGAACCGCTGCCACCCAAACAATAAGCGCCGAGATAAGACTGAAGCCAAGGATAAACGTCGAATACGTTATTAACAGTTCCAACAGCCTGACTAGCAGTGTTGTACTCGACTTCCATCTCCCCGAGCTTGACGGATTTGTATAACCCCGTATCGCCGGTAGACCCTGTAATCGCGTCCGTGTCATTGGCTAACGCATTCGCTAACTCATAAGTAGCGTATTTAATGTCGTTTGGAATCTCAGAGCAGGTCAGCTCGACACGATCCACATGATAATTATTGCGGGGCCAGCTCAGTGCTTGGTTCGTATCGCAGCGGTCACCGTAGAAATTCAACGTGTCGATCCAGCGTGTAGCTGAGATCAAAGCACGGTTTTTCTTGTCGTCTTGTTTGTTGTCCCACTGCGTGCTGCTAGGCGTAGTCTCAAAATACGCATCAGCTTCCGCCAGCGTCACGTAGCTGTTGGCTGTCGCACTCTTCAGTGTGGCGTTGATCGTGGCAGCCATATCGCAGAAAAAAGGTGGCCCCACCTAATGGTAGGGCCTTTGGCAACTGGATTATCAGGCGATAGCGCTGGCATCCAGAGGGCTGTTGACAACCAACTCGACCATAGGGATCAAGTCAATGTCATAGGTAGCAGACCAGTTGCTGCTGTTGGCCAGAGCAGCATTGTCAGGGTTGTCCGCAGCACTGCCCCACCTAGTACCCATAACGTGGTACGCAGTGTGGTAGTCGATCGCAATAACGTCCTGTTTGGACATGATGTTGCGCTCAGCTTCGATCCGCAGATCTTGCTGGACACCTTCAAGGATGGTGCCCGACTTGAGCAGATAGCAACGGAACTCCTTCTGGTGGCCAGAAGCGCCAGGTGCATAGGTGTTGACCTGTTCGTCAATAATCACGTTCAGACCGGCGAATTCACCGATAGAACGAGCACCAACGCCAACACCGCCACCACCCCAGGTGACTGCACCGCCAGTAGACAGAGCAGACGTGGAGAAGGTCAGCATTCCAACCTGATACAGGTAGAACGCAACAGACGGGTGGACAATCAGAGTGTCAAGCTCTTCGCCACGCTCACCCAGCAGGGAACGACCACGAGCAATAGTAGAAGCGCTGAGGAAGTTGTCCTCAGTAGCGCCAGTACCAGCTTTGGCAATATCCAGGTGGTTAGCACCCAACGCACCAGAGCCGGCAGCGAACAGTCCGTTCAAATGAGAGAACAGACGTGCGCTCTTCAGCTTGTTGATCGCGTCAGCCAGTTGGTTGCGGATGTGAAGCATGGGATCTTCACCAGCAGCCAGAACCGCAAGGTCATCCACAGCGTATGAAAACGCACGGTGACAGATGGTTGCGATCTGCATTCCGGTGCCAACCTTTTGAGGGGTCAGATAACCGGCGTTGCTGGTGCCCCAAGTTGCAGTGCCATCAATGATCTCCTCTGTTGGAGCGATGGGGTTGAACTCAGGAACTTGAATGCGAGTACCGCCTTCCCGAGCATCGAGAAGAGCGTTGCGAACAATAGCGCCAGACTTGACGAACAGACTGCGCTCTTTGATTGCCTCAGACACATAAGTGCTGAGATTATTCCTTTTGATGATGTCCGCAAGAAGGACACCACCGGAATAATTCTGAAATGGTGCGGCCATTTCTTATTCAGGGATAAAGTTTGCGGGGTTCAAGTCACGGACTTGAGTTGGTGTCCCACGGGGACTATTTACCTGCCTCTCTCTTGAGCACGGCTGCAAGATCGGGGTCGGTAACTTCCAAGGCCATTTGCTTGGTTAGATTCATACTACCTTCTAACCAGGGATTGGGGACGCCTCCTGCGCCAGCAGTTCCTGTATTTGGCTTAGCGCCCATACCAGCCTGAGCACTTGGCTTGAAGTGATGCTCGTAGCCAGAACCAGGGTTTTTTAGCTTGGCCAAATACATGTTGATATCCTGCTCGACGCCGCCATCAAGCACTTTGACGCTGCCGTCTTCTGCTTTTTTCAGATTGCTCTGAACCAACTGCAGCATCTGACTGGAGTTGATCGCACCAGCCTGATTGATTGCAGCCAAAGCAGCGTTTTTCATTGCTGCAGTCTCGTTTGAAGTCCGAAGCTCGGCAAGTTGGCGCTCCAAATCCCCGATCTGTTGATCTTTAGCTTGAGCCGTTTTGTTGGCCTCTTCCCAAAGGTCTTTCCACTGGCCTTGGTCTTCAAGCCTTTTTCTTCGCTCGGCCTCGTTTTTCTCCAGCTTTTTATCAAGGTCATTCATCTTTTCCTTGATTCGCTGGAACTTAGCCTCGGCTTCTTCAGCTCTGGCTTTTTCAGCCTGAACTTGCTGCTCGTAGGCAGACACATCAATGTTGACAGTGCTGTCATTCGCAACCACGGGTTGCTCAGCAGGAGCTGCCACGGGCGTTTCCTGGATGACTTGTTCTTCCATTACGAAGACTTACTGTTTGTACTAGGTTGCTTTACTACCTTAGTAGTTCTTGCCTTTTTTGTCGATTTAGGCATCGCACAGACTTCTTTTTGCTTGATCTGCTCTGCTTCGCTTAAATGCTCGACAGGCTCCCAGCGGTAACTACCGTCTGCTTGCAGCACCCTCTGAATAGACTTTGTCATGAAGATTGATCCTCCGATTGAGCCACAGTAGGCAAAATTTCGCCTTGGACAAGCATCTCACGGAACTCATCCCGATCGATGACCTTATCTTCAAACAACTGAGCCATAGCGGCAATATCTTGGCCAATAAGCCGTTGCAGGTCAAAGTCACGGCTAATCTTGACCTCAGGCGGCTCTAAACCTAAGTAGTCAGCTGCTAAGTCATACGACTTCTGCAAGCCAGACTCAAGATCCATTGAGACCATCGACAGCATCGAATTGGTATCGATACGATCCAGGCGCCGGGCGTCCGCAGACTCAGCAACAAATTTCTGCTGGCTCAATGTACTGATGCCTAGCGTCGCCATTTGCTGCTGTAACTCTTGGATTTCTGCTGATTGCGCTTCAAACGCGCTTGCCGCAGGCTCCACGTAATAGACCTTATGACCCGGCTGCGTCGCCATTGCATAATTAACGCTAATCGCCATATCCTTTGTCTGATCGTCCCAGCCCTCAAGAACGAGCATCGGTTGCGAAGCGATGTGTAGGCTGTGAATAAGATCTGCTTGGCGTTGATAGTGGGCAAGATTGAGATGAGCAATGTCCAACAACGGTGGCTTGCTCGTCAATGTATCCGTTTTATTGGCATAAATCGTTACCAAGGGAACTTGCCCAAGCGAGAAATCGCCTGATTCAACCAATTCGTACTCTTCTGTAGCGTCGGATTGATTGAAGCTAGCGGGGTATGGAAATGGCCCTTGCATTTCTTTCCTTTGCTGCTCTTGCCTAAAGACACGATAACGACCTGGCTCGATGACGCGAATTTGGTCATAAACTTTTTCTCCGAACTCACCGTCAGGTACAACGGCTTTTTCGCCAATACGAACTTGCGTAAGGTTGCCGTAGTTGACTTCTCGATCCAGTCGCCAGCCATAAACGTTGGTTGGATCCACTTCAATCCAATAGGGCCGACGATTAAGAGCACGCTCTTCAGCAAGACTTCTTGCAGCCGATGGCGCAGGAAAATCAACCAAAGTGTGACAGTGCCCATAAGTTAAGGCACAAATCAAGAGCCGTCGGGCATATTCATCTAAATCTGACCCACAACCATCAACATCTTTGTTAAAGACATCAGTCCAATATGGATCTCCCTGGATACTAATCGGTTTACGCAAAATCAATCCAGCTGCTGCTCGAATTAACCGTTGCGTATATGGCGTAAATACTGACCGATTAACTCGCGCAAGATATGCGGTGTAATCTTCGCGTGGCTCTAATGGTAAAAACGCCTCTGAGTTGTCACGTAAATACTCTGTACCGCTTGTCACGGCTTTCATAATCTCCCAGCCCTTCATCTGGTCGATTACTGCCCGTGTCCGCACGAACGGACTATCAGCACTTCCCAGATAGGAGGAACTGACTATGCTCGTTCTTACCGACCCAGGCAATGAATAGGTCATGACACCTCAGAATTGAGTTACTAACAGCCCCATCGACGACGGGCCGCTTTACCCCGTTCACCTGTCCAACCACGACTACGAGCGCAAAAAGACTTCTTACGTGCAGCTTCTGCTTTAGTTTTAGGCTTACCTGTGACTGGTGCTTTTAAATTAGAACCTGTCGCACGGTTATACCTGGCACGGCCTTTAGCGGTAAGACCAGCACCTTTACTAGCAGGCAGCTTTTCGCCACGTCCAACACTAAGGTTGGGACCACGTTTCCGTTTTTTACGCTCTGCCATTGTTCTAACCCTTACTCAAGGTTAGAAGTAATGGTGCCGCTGGTAATAAAGTTGCAGGTGGCGACAACCAAATCACCTGCAGTAGACGCAATGTCCATGCTGGTAATAATTCCGCCAAAAGCTACTGAATCAGTGCCAGCGCTAGTGCCAGTCGTAAATAACTCAAATGATGCGTCTGCACCATCGTTTTGCTTAACAACATCTTCGATCAGACCAGCTTGACCAGTTGCATCTGGATCGTAAACCAGCTCAACTGTGCCGGATCCTGAGATCATGCTGCCGACAAATTGACGGAAGGTATTTCCGTGAACACTAGTGTCCAACGTTTCCTTGGTGATATTCAGCGTCCAGCTGCGAGTGCCGACGACAGTAGCAAGACTACCTGAGCCGGTTTCAAACTGGACTGCGCCTTGCTCTCCGCGAAGAACAGCCATGATTAGACATAAGAAGGGTCTATAACCTCTAGTCTAACCCGTTGCAAACACCGCAGCTATTTTTTGGGCTTCTTTTTGGCCGTTTTGGCAGCTTGCTTAAATGCTTTGGCAGTTGGAGCGCCTTTTGTTCCTGGTTTACGCATTTTTTCGCCTGAACCGGCCTTGATGCGGCGTTTTTTGGCTGCAATGTTGGCGTACAGACCGCGTTTCTTGGGTGCCATGGCAAAAATGCGTTTATTACAGCTTAGTGGTTACACTTCTTGCAACGTTTCTTCATGCCCTTCTTCTTAGGGGATTTTTTAGTGCCTTTCTTGGCACCACCGCCGTAATGACCAGGCATGACGCAAAAAACGATGATGCACCTATCTTAAACGGCTTTAGGCGCGTATTCCAACCTCACTCGTCGCCGACTACCCTCCTTGCTGGTCCAGCTTGAAAATTTGACCTGGATCGACGAATCTAATACCTCCTCAGGTGGTTGCAGCGTTTTCCAGCGATGCCCACACTCGTTACAACGACGATCCCTCACGCAGTCATCCTCCTGTGACGTATAACGCCCCAATACCTTGGTCTCAATTGACCCGCATTCTGGACACGCTGGTGCGTTGAGTGGGCGAAACATCCTTAGTACAGGCGGTATGTCGTAGTTCCCATGACCTCTGGCTTGGCCAAGTTGAACTGTTGCAATACAAGATACCCGAAAGCGTCAAAAGCATGGTCCACACCCAGATTTTTGTTAGGTAGGCCCGTTCCAGGGGCGTAGGTGAGGGTGCGGAGGGATTTGATCAGTTCTTTACAGCGGGGGTGGATTTTTACGCGGCGCGTTCCAGAGGCGTCCATGAGGCCGGTGTTGACGGCGGTGATTTTGTCGCGGATTTTCCAGGGGGAGCGTGGGGATTGAACGGTGAAGCCGCTGCGGCGCAAGATTGCGTGGTCGGTAACGCCGACGCCGCTGGTTTTGCGCGCTCCGCCGGTGGGGTCGGGGCAGGCGATGACGCGGCGGTCTACGCCGTAGCGGCGAGTGACTTCTTCGGCAAAGTCCCAGGTGGTTGCGCCGCCTGTGAGAGTGATTTCGTCGAAGACATAAAGGGTGTCTTTGTCTTTTACAGCGCAGATTCCGCTCATTGGGTCCACGTTGAAGTCAACGCCGAGAAGCAGGGGTTGGATGGATATGTCTTTGGCGTCGGTGGAAATGTTGTCGTCGGAGAAACTGATGGCGACAAGGCCAGTAAGGTTCTCGAACGACGCCTCAAACTCTTGGCGGAAGGTGCGTGGGTCTAGTTGGGCGCGGGCCGCTTCAACTTCTTCTTTTGGGACGTTGCCGCCTTCGATTGTTGTGTAGCACCAGCGTTTCCATTCGCCGGTTGGGTCGTCCTTGCAGTAACACCAGAGGTCATAAAACCAGCTGGCTGTTCCATCCGGGGTGGAGATGAAGAGTGCCCAGCCTTGTTTGTCTGCGAGGGCGGGACGGATGACCTCAAACCAGACTTCGGCGTCCATGAATGCGGCTTCGTCTAGTACGACGCCAGATAAACTGCGGCCACGGAGAGCCATTGCGTTCTCCGTGCCTTTTAATTCAATGGTTGAGCCGTTGACCAGTTCTATTTTTAGGTCGGTTTCGTTCTTAGTTTTGATCCAGGCTTTGGGAACCAGCTTTTTAAGGACTTTCCAGGCAATATCTTTCGCCATCCGGTAGGTGGGGGCGCAGTAAAAGAAGGTTTCGCCGGGGTTATTGATCGCTCCACGCAGGAGTTCGACGCAGGAAAGGTATGACTTTCCGAAACGGCGGCCTGCAACGAGGACGCGGAATCTGTGTTCGTCGGTGAATACTTGCCCCTGTGCCCAGCGGAGACTAAGCGGGGGTGCGTTTTGTACGGTCATAGGTATTACATTAACTGCTTTTGCAACCCTTACCCCCGGGTGGGTGTAGTACAATCAAATAAACCTGCATGTATCAGTAAGTTCCCCGCGCTTGGGTACAAATGTACTACTTTGCAACCCCACCCCCCTGTGACAGTTGCACCGACTGGCACACGGACCCGAAAACTCCGAAAATCCGAAAAAATTTTCCAAAAACCAGAATTTTGGGAGCGTGTGACAGCTGGCAGAGTGGCACAGAAAAAGTAGCACAGCAGTCAGCCTGTGCTAAGCTATACTTAGCAACAGAGAGTCACTAACATTTAGTGATTGCTCAGTTGCTAACACTAACTCACCCAAAGTTATGTCTTCAAAAGTATCTTTTGTGTTCCTAATTTCATTTTTTTCGTTGGTAATTTGTGCAGCTAATCTGCACAACTCTGATGATCAGCTAGCCTACAAATTCTGCTTACAAAAGCACAGTAACTCAGACTACTGCAAAGTGTTAATCTGGGGGCGCTGAGTTAACTACATTTAGTTCTGTTATTTGTCTTCAATTTTAATAGACAATTCCGGCACCTGCAGGCTGACGGTCTCCGGTGCCGCTTCGCCAATGACGCGGCCCATGTCGCCCAGCAGTGTGGCGACGGTCTGGAAGTGGCCGCGCTTAAGGGCTCGTTGGACTGTTGCGAGACGTAAAGCCTGCAATTGGTTCAACAATTCTTCACGTGTGCCGGTTTGTTCCGTTCTAAGCAGCTCCATTGCGCGCTTGTAGTCGTCATGAGCGGTACGCATGGAGACATTGAACCGTGAAGACACTTTTTCAGCGATCTGATGTCTCGTGCCACCTTCCAGGATGTACCCATAACAAACTTGCGCGCGTTCTTCTACTTTGTGCGCTGCGCCGCGTCCCTTGCGCCATCGCTTGGACTCGTCGTCGCCGACGCTGGTTTTCTTCTCTTCGGTGTTGTTATCAGCCACGGGCTGGGATTAGTAAGTCTTCACTAATACTAACCGGACCAGCTGACCTTGCTAGACGCTCCGGGCTTGACACTACCCCACAATGTGCTACACTGTAGGAGTCCAACACACACAGCCCACCCATGGCCACACTGACCGAACTACTGACCGAAGCGGGTTCCCGCTGGGTCGACAAAGACTGGACCGCTCCATCCAGTCGCTGCATTGACGACATCATCGACCGCTTCGATGACTGCCCTGAAGGCTTGCAAGATTTCGACCGCTCCGATTGGGTCAATCTTTGCGAGTGCTACACATACCAGCTGCTGGACCGCTGGAACAAACAAGAGCAGGACATCATGGCGTTCTTTAACGACTACTGCGAAGCGATCGGCGCAACTTCAACGCTCCAGGCTCTTGAAGGAGAAGCTGACGGATTCGAGGACGGCGACGGCATGAATGCCGCCATCGTCAACCACGCGATGACGTGGGCAGCGCGCCAGCTCGCTGATGAGATCTACCCCGACCGCTGAATCGTCCAACTTTCCAGGAAATCCAACTCTTGTCCTTTATTGCTTCGCGCGAGCGGAGCGAGCGCATGAACTACGCCACACAAACCGAACAGCTCCACACCTTCACAGACGTGCCACGGGTAACCATCAACCGCTGGCACATCACAGGCCACAGCGACTGGGACAGCACCGAAAAGACTACGGTCCAGGTTGCTTGCAATCACGACACGATCCCGGCCGCAATGGTGGACTTCATAACGGCGCTACATAACAACAGCTACCGCACCGAAGAAGACATTGAGATGCTGCGGCGCTTCGCTGGCGCGATGGGCCTGGACTATCCGCACGCTCCAGGGATCAAAGTCTAATGGCGTCACAGGTAGAAATCCAGCACCGGCTCAGCTATGCCCGGGCAATGCTTGAACGTCGAATCCCAGTCTCATCGCTAGCGACGCTGCTCAGCGCGCGCTACTTCGTTTCACGCTCCACGGCCTACGAAGACATCAAAGCGGCGCACCAGGAAATCCAGCTTTCAGATGACGGCCCAGCTGTTGACGAAAACCCCTGTGATCCGGCTGGTGTGCTCGCCATGCTCCAGCACAGGTTTGAACTTGCCGTTGCCACGGGCGACGACAAGCAAACGTGCCAGCTGATCAAAGCGATGGACACTGCCAAAAAATGGCAGGGCTACAAACCTCAATCCGTTTCTCCCTTCACATGAACCACGACTACGACCCAGCAGATGATCTTCCGTTCTACACGGAAGAAGAACTCGAAGAACTCGCCATCGAGCAAGAACAGCTCGACTGGGAACGCTCCATCCCAACACCCGCCGAACGTAACCGCAACCTCCGATGATCAAACTAACTAAAGAATACGCTCCAGGGCTTTTACACCTTGCGGAACAGTTGGTCCCCCACGATTCTGTGATCTGCAGCTTTAGTGCTGGTCCGCAGCTTGGATATGACAGCGCATGGGGGGACGCTCCACACCTAGTTCTTCAGCCTGAGACGCTCTACGGATACGATCCAGCCTTCGTGGTTATCCGTGGAGATAACGACTGCACCCTCGTGACAAGCGATGGGGAAGAGTTTGAGCTGACGTTCCAGGGGTTGCTGGATTATTTGAAACAGCTTCCGCGTCCTCTACACGCTTTTGCCGAATGAAGCTGAACCGATTCACGCTCCAGGAGCTTCATTTACTGGCTGACTCGCTCTATTGGGAGTTCACAGTCTTCGAAAAAATGAACTGGGCTGATTCAGCTCGTGCCAGGAAACTTGAAGCCCTGCAAGACAAAATCCACGAGTACCTCGAAACAAGGAGTCCCGAATGAACGAAGCACAAACGCTCCAGGCAAAGGCCATGCCCTCGTGGCAACCCAACGAGGTGAGACTCGTGCATCTCACTTTTGTATCCGATGCTGAGGGTATTCAGCGATGTCAGACCCTGGCTGCTTCGCTGGATGAAGCCGTGAAGCGTGCCAGGAGACACTACGGACCAGGGGCACTCAACAGTTGGGGCACCAGGAAACTACCGATAGAGGGTGGCTTAGTTGGTGGAGGAAAGCTGCTACGCGGTAAGCGTGATATCGATCACACAGATGACCTGCTCAAAATTTATCCATAGGACGCGCCAGGATGTAGTCGGTGGTCAGCTGCTTTAGCCGCTCCACCGGCATTCCTAAGTCTTCGGCTTGCCTAGCCACGTTGACCTTGCCTCTGAAAATACGGTCCAGGGCTTCTTCTAGTTGTTGTGGGCTTGCAGGGAATTCCACAAGTCCATCCTCTCTAGCCATTGACACTCCGCCCCACGTAATTCTAACTCACTAAGCAAGCGGACCTGTGGTGCTCCGCTACGACGTGCCACCACAACAGCGCCGCTCTTTGGCTTCAGCCCTGTCAGCGTCTGGAGTCCCAGGGAATACGCTCCAGCCTGACAGATGTAATTGGCCAGCATGTCCTCGCTGCGGGCGTTGGTGCTGGTCTTCCAGTCAGCGATGCAAAGCGTGCCGTTGAGGTCGATAAGGGCGTCAGCCGTTCCAGCCCAGCCGCGTGGGTCATGCACGGAGAACTCAATGGCGTGGATAGCGGTTACGTTCTCTCCGATCCAAGTCCGTAGACCTCGGGCGTAGCCAGAGGCGCTCCAGGGGACCCTAGGAGCCCCCTGAATGGCCTTCTCGATGGCCCAGGTAGTGATCCCCTTAGGGGCACGTTCCAGGCCGTCATCTCCAGTCCTCCAGCTTCCTCGCTTGTTAGCGCTATTACGCGCGAGTTTCGCTGCTGTCTTGAGCACGTACTCCGCATGATCGTGAGCAAGAGTCCCGCGCTGGCAGGCAATGTCACGCTCCAGGGCAGAGCCTGGTTTTTGAATCCATCGATCAAGTGCATCTTTCTGCCATTGCGGAGAGGTTTCTTTGAGGATGTGGGTCACTGAGGCGTAAGACACGCCGGACTCATCTCGGTACACGCGGTGGGGGCCGGAATCGTCACGGACCAGGGTCCAGCGGCGTAGTCCGGCGAGGGCGTTCTGTGTATCAACAGGCATGAGCTAGCTCGGCTTCACGGGCCAGCCATGCACTTTGTAGTTGATGAGTTTTGGGCTCGATCAAGTGCATTGAACTGACCACTCCAGTAAAGTCTCCCACTGAAATGGAAATACAGCCATCCTCCAGGATTGTTGTGATCGTCTCAGGTAAAGGTCTTTCGTAGTGACGATCCATTTACGTGGCGCTTTGGCCGATTCTAAGTAATACAAAGGGGGCCGTTAAGCCCCCACATAAATCAGTCAGCTTTGAAAGGATTCTCTCCGGTCAATAGACGGCCAATGTCGAAGCCAGCGGCGCGTGCTTCGGTCCAGGCAGCCTCAATGGTTGCTTGACTTCCTTTCTTACGCGGTGCGGTGCGGAGGCTGTAACGGGTTTCTAGGCCGTTGCCTTCCTTGCCCATCACGAAGTCCCACTCCAGCAGGTTGGCATAATCCTCCATTTGAGAAATGTCGTCCAGCTCGTTCTGCAGGCTTTTCTGTGAAAGCTGCATGATCTGAACGCTGCTGGCCTCGTAGTTGTAAACGGGCACAGCGATGGAGAACTTGACCTTCTCGGGAGCGGTGCCTTCGCGGTTCATGCGGCGCTCAAACTCGGGACCCATTTCTTCCTGAATGTCCTCAGGGCTGGGATCGTCGCTGAAACGGAAGGGCTTTACGCCGCCTTCAGCTGACTCGCCCCAGCACTCGAAGAATTCAAGGGGTTGGTCTTGTAGGAGAGCAAAGCGGACGCTGCCGCCACTCTGAATTTTGGAGGGGTTGAGGTAGCCGCCGCCAGAACCAGCGCTGATGGCTGATTTGTTCTTGGTTGAGATGAAGCCCATGGGGTCCTTTGCTGTGGGCGCGATGCCCGGTGCCTCAACAATGTAGCAAAGCGTGTGGGGTTTGCAACTGCTATAGAATGGAAAAACCCCTGGGAGCCGGAGAAGCACCCAGGGGTATCAAGCAAACATTCCACGATCACACTGTAGCAAATGGATCTCGTCAATTTTGTGCGGAGCCTGCCCAAGCATTGGGCTACTGCGCCGATCTACGCCAAGGGCGTAAAACTGTCAAAAGGCAGAGTGGCTTGCGGCAAACAACCCTTAGGTAGGGCTCCCCACGAAAAGCTGTCGCCTGAGTTCACGGCCCGGCACATAGAAAAGTACCCCGAAGAATTCAAGGCTGTCGGCGTTTACAGCGGTGCTCGTTCAGGCGGTCTTGTCATTTTTGACGTGGACGCGAACTTGGGCGCTATTGAGGAGAAATGGGGCAAGGATTTAGAGACCGCTCCACGCATTACTTCACCTAAGAAGAACGCGGCGAAGTTTCTGTTTGTTGTTCCTGAAGAGGACCGGCTGACTGTTGCTGACCTCAGCCACGCTGCTGGGGGGCATGAAGGTTGGGAAGTGCTTTGGGGTAGGCAGGGTCTGCTTTTCGGTGCGTACAAACATGGAGGCGCATACACCTTTACGGGTGATGTAAACAACATTCCCGCCGCTCCTGAATGGCTTTTGGAGCGTATGCGTGAGCAGCATCGAAAACTGCATGGTCAAAGCGTTAAGCCGAAGCTACGCGATAGCCGTTACCGCAACCGTTCCAGGGAGGAAAAGATCGAGATTGCGCGGAGCTGCCTGAGTGTTATCGAGCCCCGTGGTGCCAACAGTGAGCAGTTCTGGTGGGAAATTGGGGCGATGATTCACAGCGAGCTGCCCAATGAGGACGGCTTGAAGTTGTGGGAGGAGTGGAGCCGCCGCGATAACGAGTATGCCGATGATTGGAAGGATGGGCACAACCCTTGCGCTGAGCGTTGGGAGAACGGGTTCCGTGGGGGCGGCCTTGGTTTTGGGTCGCTGATTCGCCAGGCCGATCTGGTGGACCCCAACAAGACCCGATTTCAAAGGGACGGTCTTGCACGATTGGTGGAGGAGATCGAAGCGCTCCCGCTCAAGTACAAGCTCGACCTGCTCAGCGGTGAGGAAGTCATCGCGCGGGGGCTGGAACTAGAAGACAGCATTGAGAACCCGGCGCTGCTTGATCAGGCCAAAACTCAGCTGGCCCAAGAGGCTGGGCGGCACAAGGAAGGAGCGGCGGCCATTGACCGGATGCTCGATGCTCACCTCACGTTTGAGCGCAACAAAGAGTTTCGTCCCAGGGCCGTGAGCGAGCTTGATGATGCCTCGTTCGATTATTTGATTCCGGGCTTGCTGCCTAAGCCTTGGTTGCTGCTGATTCACGCAGACGGCGGCACAGGTAAATCGGCAATGTGTCAGACGCTGTGCAAGCACATCAGTCAGGGACGGTCGTTCAACGTTCACGGCGGTTTGGTCAACGTGCCCAAGGGTCGCTGCCTTTGGTTGAACGGGGACCAGAGCGAGCGGATTGTGCGGCGTCAGTTTGATCTGATCGGTGTTACCGCTGGAGTTGATGTTGTCGGTGAGTGGGATATGTCCTGGTACAGCCGCTTCAAGAAGCTCCAGGGTCCGAAGGAAGCGCCGAACTATGACCTCGTGGTGATTGACAGCCTGGACGGCTGTAACGACTCCAACCCTTATGAGGAGAACCGCAGGGAGTACGCGCTGCCCTTGAAGAAGCTTGCGCGGCGGAATGGTGAGGACTTTGGAGCCTGCACCATCATCGTGATCCACCACAACAACAGGAACGGCAGCTTCCGTGGCACCAGCGCCATCAGAGCGGCCGTAGACGAGACGTGGAACATGCAGAAGCTGGAGGGCAAGCAGCTGGCTGAGTTGGGCCTGCCTGACAACACCAGGATCGTGACTGTTGAAAAGTCACGCGATGACCGCGAAGGACAAGAGATGGCCTTCGCGCTGCTGCCGGACTACACGTACCAGATCGAGCCGGTGCCGGAGAAAGACAGCAAGGTCAGCGGACCAACCCGGCATATGCTGGACATGCTCAAGGAGATGCGGCGGACACGCACGCCTTGGACGGTCCAGGATTTTGTAGATCACGACCTGCTCGGCGGCGTACATAAGAGGCGCGCCATTAAGTACGGCCTTGACAAGCTGGAGGGACAGAAGCTCATTGGGCGTTGTGCTACCCCAGCGAGTTGGAAGGGTAAAGGGCGGCCTCCTGCGTTCTACGAGGCGGTTGGTACAGACGTTCCAGGTAAGTTCTGCTCTCGCGCGCGTGAAAAGACCGTAAAACCCCCTGTTAAAAGTCAAACTCCTTCCCCTGGAACGGATTTAAACAACAAAGCGGATTGTCAAAAGTCCGAAATTGTCAAAAGTCCGGACGAAGGACTTTTAACAAAACCAGAACTTTTAACAAAGCCGATTGTTGGTAAGAACCCTTCCACCGCAACGGGTCAGCGTTTTAACGCGGATAATCAGAGACATAGGGGGTTTGAAGATGGCGTTGATGCCTGGAACATGTGGTCTTGACTTATGGCATGGAGAAGCTTCAAGCACCCGCACGCGATCCTTTCTGGGCGGGATGCTCATAATGCAACTGAAAAGGAGCGCATCCTGTACTGGGAACACTGCTTGCAGTACCTGTGGAATATGCCCGAGCCTCCTCAGGGCTGGAAAAAGGCACTGGAAATCCGAGATCGTGCCGGGTTGACCAAATATCCTTAATGTGCTACTTTATGCATGGGATCTACCAAGCTGTGACCGAAAAACAAATTCAAGCCACCGTTAGAACGGCTCACCATTACGGTGGGTCGTTTCTCAGCAAAGTTGCTGAAGCTGCCATGAGCGCAGACCCGCGCAACCGAACCCGCGTCTTAGATGCTTTCCCCGAGATTGTCGCTAAGTACGGTCCAGGCAGTGCTTTTTACAACGAGTACCTTTGAGCATGAAAAGGATTGAAATCACGGTGGACGACGCTGACGCGGATCGTCTGAAGCTTGAAGCTGATCAGTTGGGAATTTCACGATCTGACCTGCTGCGCGAGCGGATTAAACGCACTCCCGTCAAAACGGACAGGCTTTTAACGCCCGCTGATTTCTACGATTTGGTGGAACGCACTAGGCGCAGAGCTGGCCAAGGGGTGGATCAGCGCCAGGTTGAGGGAATCGTTGCGTTTGTTTTCAGTGAACTGGCTAGTTAGGCAGCTGGTTCGTCTGCTCATACGCAAGCGGGGCCATACTCCCTTTAAGCGAGTAGCCCGCATGGGACACCAAGTTCAGTTCCAATACTGCAAGGTCAGGGCTCGGGCGGGTGTAAATGCTCTAGCCCTGGTGCGCTTCACTAGCTATGACGACGAGGCTAAGGCTGTAGCTGTCGAGCAAGTGACGTACCAGGACGATCAGGTAGGGCATCGAGACTTTGAATATCAAGTGGCTGCTGCCCTCGATTGCGGGATTGATGTGGCCGTGATGACGGCATACGATTTGGACTATTTTCCGCTGGTAGAAGCCCTGGTATCTTCTTGATGTGCTACATTAAGGGAGTCATACGACACCACCCATGTCTCCCCAAGTTTTTCAGGGCATTGAGCACTTAGGCAAGCTCGCCACCGCTCAGTCCCTCTGCTTTGACACAGAAACGCTTCAGCTGCAGCCTGAGCGTGGCAAGTTGCGGCTCTTGCAATTAGGTGCCCGAGACCGCGACACTATTGTCCTTATTGACTGCTTTCAACTTGACAAAGGCGACTGGGCTGATCTCCGCTGGTTCTTCAGCACTCCAACCCGATTCTGGCTGGCCCATAACGCTGTCTTCGATCTTGGTTGGCTCCAGGAACACAACATCTATCCGGCTGGGTGGGTCCGTTGCTCCATGCTGGCCAGCCGACTTCTCACAAACGGCCTGCCTAACTCGAAGCACGGTCTCGACAGCGTTGTAAAGCGCTATCTCAAAGACGAAAACGGAAAGCCCAAAGAGCTGTCGAAAGAACAGCAACGTTCTGATTGGAGCGGCGACCTCAGTCAAGAGCAGCTGGAGTACGCAGCTAATGATGTTGCGGCTCTGATGGAGCTAGATCCCATCTTGGAGCACCGCATCAGCCGGGACAGGCTCGGACCAGCCTTCAAGCTTGAGTGCTGCGCTTTACCCGCGATGGCGCAGATGTGGCGCACAGGTCTGCCCTGGAACGCAGAAAACTTGCAGCAGCGCAAGGTTGATTACGAGTACGACATTACTCAACTTAAACAAGATTTTTTAATGCTTCTAGACAAGGCTTTGCCTGAAGAACATAAACTTCCGCGTGAGCGTGACGAACAAAGAATTAGTTACTTAAAAGACAAAGTTACAGAGATGGGACATGACGACAAAGCCTACGAAAAGTGGTGTGCAGAGATTGAGTCCTTAGAAAATTCCATCACATTCAACACACGTTCTAAAGACGAAGGCAGTATCCGGCTAGGCACGAAAAAGTACGCGGGATTCAATATCAACAGCCCAAAGCAGCTTGTGGAAAAACTAACCGTAATTCTTGGTGAGCCCCCGCGTGATGCCAATGGCAAGCCCAGTGCATCCAGACAGGCACTACGTTGTTACGCGGCAGACCACGAGGTCATCCAAATTTATCTGGAGTGGAAAAGGTGTGAAAAACGTCGCCAGATGATTGAGTCAATTCAGGAAAAGATGGACGCCACCGGCTTCGTGCGTGCCAGCTACATGCAGTTGGGCGCAGAGTCAGGCCGCATGAGCTGCATCAAGCCCAACAATCAGCAGATTCCGCGTGACAAGCAGTTTCGCAGTTGCGTTGAAGCGCCTGAAGGCTGGCTGCTAGTTGATGCGGATTTCGGCCAGATGGAGCTGCGACTTGCTGCGGCGGTGGCAAAGGATGAGCGGATGATTGCTGCGTTCCAGGCGGGGGAAGATCCGCACACTGTCACTGCGGAAGCTATTGGTTGTGACCGTCAGACCGCGAAATCCGCGAACTTCGGTTTGTTGTATGGGTCTGGCGCTACAGGTTTGCGGAATTACGCGGGTGGTATGGGCATCACCATGACCCAGGAACGGGCCGCTGATATTAGAGATGAATGGCTTGGTGTGTTCCAGGGGGTGGCGAAGTGGCAGCGGGACAACGCAAAAGAAGCTGATAAGACCCAGGGTGATAAGTGGGCGGCAACCAGGGTCCCGATCTCAGGGATGAGGCGTTACCTGCAGGGCGACATGAACCGGCTGACTGTTCGCTGTAATACCCCGATCCAGGGAGCTGGTGCTGCCATTTTGAAATGCGCTTTGGGAAACTTATGGCCAAAGATTAAGGAGGCGGGCGAGGAAACCGTGCGTATCGCTGCTGCGGTGCATGACGAAATTTTGTTGCTTGTTAAGGAGGATGCAGCTCAGGAGTGGGCAGCGACCCTAAAACAAGTGATGGAGGATGCTGAGGCCAAGTGGCTTGGGGAGATTCCTGCGCTAGCTGAGGTGTCTGTCGGTAAAACCTGGAGCGAGACTCACTGATGGTCAACGTCTACTGCACAGATGAGGGGTGGTTCTGTTCCTGCGGAGGGCAGGTAACGTATCACCAGGATCTTCGTGGGGCGATGGATGCCGCGTACAGGCAGGCAACTCGTGATGGAACGTTTAAACAGGGCGATTCAGGCAGCGACAACGGGTGATCTGCAGCGGGCTGCGATGTTTTTAGAGCGGGCGCGCGAGGTAAGGGCGGGCTGTACGAACCAGCGCGCCCAGGCTCGCCGTGCTCAAGCCACTGCTTGGAAAAAGAAGGTCGATTCGTCTATTACATGGTAACGTGCTTGTAGCACAGTGAAGACTATGGCTATTCGCCACGGAAACAAACAGTATTTTCAAGTTTTGCTCGACCCGAACCGGGCTGAGCTAGTTCAAGGGGAAGCGTTGAAGAAGCAACAGCGCGCAACAGCTTGGATAAGAGAAGCTGTATACGCAGAGTTGAAGCGGGTTACTTCGGCTAGTGTCTATAGCGAGGCCGAAGCTAAAGACCTGGCGCGGTGGAGGCAGTCCGTTCGCAGCCAGGTTGAGGGTCGGACCAAACAAAACGATGACTAGCTTGACTTATGCGCTTTGCACTCAAAGTGGTTGACTCTGAGCCGCTATTTTTATCGGCTTACTATGAAAACTCTGGCGAAGCTCTCTGGACTACAAAAGCTACAGATGCTTGTAGCTATAGCAGTATCAACAAGGCTAAAGCTGTTTTAAATAAGGCAAGTAAAGCTTTGGAGATTGTATCAGTGTCTTTTTAGTTATTGCGGGTTGTTTGTTTCTTGTAAAGCACACTTTTCTGCATGGTACGCACCATCTTGCTGCATGTGGATCACGTCGTGCATCCAGGGGATTATCCAGTTACTAACAGGAAAACAGTGCTCCCAATTCACTGGTTGGGCGCAGCCCACCACAACCGTCGTGAAAAACGCTTTGGTGAACGCCCATATCCAGTAAAGATCAGTCATTGACTACGATTGCCCAACCAGAATTTGGACCCTCAACTTGCCAACGCTGATGGAACGCAGAACGACTGACACGCACGTACTCACCTGACTTTCGGCTGTCATGGCCGCCATGTTCCATGTCAGGCTTGCCCATAGGATCGTGCATAATCCACTCATCACGATTAAACCCGACAATAACGCTCCAATGACCGGTGCCCATTGGAGGATGCCCCTGCAATAAATCGCCCTTATGCAGCCATCCCACCAGTACAGGTCTGCCTGCTGTAATCTCTTCTTCGATTAAATCTGAGTCAGCATCATTTATAAAATCAACGTTCAAACCTAGTGCTTGCAGCGTTTTTACCTGCGTGTTGACTGAAGTTGTGTCGCCAAGCGTTTGGCGAATTTTGTTGTAATTGTCATCACTATCGATCCTGTTGTAAAAAGACGCGACCATCGCCGCCGAACTTGAGAAGCACTCCCTGATTCCGTAACCGCTTTCGTTGTCAAGTTGGTGATAGTAGGGTGCCCAGACTTGTTGCTCAATGCCGCTTTCTTTCCAAGCCTCAAACCACTCTGCATCTTCATCCAATACGCCTTCTGGCAAGGACTCCTCAAGCTGTTTAACAGCAGCCAGCTGGTGGGGCGTACCACGAAAGAACTGGAAAAACGGCAAGAGTGTAAGGGCCACAGCAAGAAGCAGCCAGATCACTTCAATACTGCCTGAGGACAAGTGGTTTTGCCAGCGTAGTACCCCATGTAAAACAGCGTCCCCGTACCAAAAATTATCAGCACAAGTCCGCTGCCAATCAAAAAGAATCCAGCAACCGCTAGTAGCGTTGGATTTTTTCTAGGTATCATTTCTCAACTCTGGTGGTTGGAAATAGATTGTGCTTGACAAATTCCACGACTTGGTCATCAACCGTGTTGTCTGTTGACTTGCAGTATGCCTCCAGCAGCTCAACAACCAAGTTCTTCACACCCTTTGACTGCAAAAACTTGAACAGAATCGGTCGAATGAGGAAAAGCATGGCTTGCGAAAAGCGGTACGCTATAAGCGTAGCTCTGTCATGCCATGGCTTCCAACACCGAAGAACACGAAGAAAAGGAAGGCGTATCCATCGCGGACATCGTTAAGTGCATGGTGCTTCTTTGGAGCGCCACACTCTTAACCGTCTCATATCTTGGCTTCTTCCCGCAGATGAAAATGGACAATACATTTGTCGCATCTCTTCTGACTGGAGCTATGGCGTCCTTTGGTATCGAGCGCAAATCCAACAGCAACGGAAATGGCAACAAGAAACCGCCTATCATTGACAACAAAGATACAAAAGCCGGAATCCAATGAAAAAGGCACTCCTGCTGCTAACGGCTAGCCTGCTCGCCGTTCCAGCTCACGCCGACATAACGCATAAAATCCAGTCAAGCGTTTCATTGTCGGTTGATGGCGCAGGATCCGTTGCTATTAGACAACCGTCTTCTATGGCGGTATCTGGCTCTAACGTCACTTTGGGCACTGCTCCTACTCTTGGCACCCTTACTCCAGGGACTGCCCTTGGTTATACTCCTGGTGCTTACAGCATCACTACTGCTGGCGATGCTTTTTCATACAGCGAAAGCTATACAGGCGGAGACAATACGCCAGCAGTCCTCTCAACAACAGTCACCGCCGGAGTAGTCCCAGCACTTCCTGTGTTCGGCAATACGACAACTACTTCAGGTGGAGTTGCTGGAACGTTAGCTGGCACGATCGCAACTGATGGTGCTCTAACAATTACAGCTGGTGGTGCAGGCACATCAGCTATTGGACAAGTCATTCAAGAGCTAACGATCAAATGATTTTTCTGCTGCTTTTGCTCATAGCCGCTCCAGCAGCAGCCGTTCCAGTTGTGCCTAACTTCAATCAAGGCGTTCTATCCAGCACCACAACCACTAAGACTAAAGTCACTGAAGTCATAAACTCTTACGAGTACCGCACTGGTTATGAATACACCGTGTCAGGTACAAACATTGAGCCCAGTGGTCCTATCGCTCCAATGAAACTGACCCATACCACCAATACGCTAGATGGCGTGACGAGCAAGTGGACAAGCGTTGACCCTGCCAGCAAACCTACCTGGACTATCGTCAATCAAGGCGAGGCCATGCAGTTTGTTGAGACGTTGATGGGCCCAGGTCTTGTGAACCATACACTCATCAACCGCGATACAGATATTGAATCTATAACGGAGACGACAAGCACCTTTACCCAATGAAGCGAGTCATAGCAACGCTTTTGCTGTTTGCCGCCCCAGCGCAAGCACAAATTAGTAGTACGGCCGCACCAGTTGCGAATAGTTCTGGAAGTGTAACGAATCAAGCAGTACAAGTTGTGCCAAGTAGGCAGTTTACTAATACATATGGTGGAGGTATTAGCTGCCAAGGTGCAACACTCAACATCAATCCTTTCCTAAGTACAACTACTAGCTGGGCACATCCCTATGAGAGCTACTACCAAGAACCGGTTTATGACACTCTCGATTTGGTTGGCGCGTTTGATCCGGAAGGTAATGCCATCCCCGATGGCCAGCCTGACCGTGCGGGCCATGTCCTCTACTATCGTCCAATTAGGACGGGTCAAAAATCTAATTACTCAATCAACGGTGGAATCACGGCCACAATTTCGATACCGCTTGACCGTTCCCACGTCAGAAGCTGTAAGAGAGCAGCTGAGAAGCAGGTGGCTTTACTCGACGCCCAATTGGCTGACAAGCGACTTAACTACGAGATAGCAAGACTAAAAAACTGTGCTGACCTTATGAAAGACGGTGTCATGTTTCACCCTGACTCGCCTTACGCATCAATATGCGCTGACGTTGTCTTGGTCAATCCTCCAGGTGTAGTCGCTCCACATACACACACAATCACTTACGGAGAGCCCGCTGAAACTTTCGACGCTCAGCAACAGACTCAGGAACAATCTTCTTCCCCAGCTTCGCCTTAATCTTTTTGATGGTCTTTTTGACCAAAGGCTTGACCACCTTCAATACAAGATCACCTAACGGCTTAGCCACAATTGCAGATGTCGTCGCTGTTGCTGCAATGGCTGCTGTTGTCATGACGATAGGCGCACCAGGCAAATAGTTGCCGACAATCGTTGGTACGTCTAGCTTCTCGTACTGAGTCTCGCAAATCCCGTTGATACGCTGGTAGCCAGTGATGATCGCAGTCTGCGACTTGTTCTTCGCACCAATAGGTATTGCATCCGGTGGCGGACACGGTAACTCGATAGGTAGATTTGATACGTCTGGCTCGCCACTAGACAACGAAGAGGATCCCCTCGGCTGGCTTCGCTTACCAGCCGATTTTTTTGGCGGTTGCTCTATTTGCGTTGGTGGCTTCGCGGAACCATACGTCAACGTTCCAGGCGTAAAGTCCAATGGCCTGTACGACGGCATCGTTCCATCACATATGACAATGTTTCCTTTTGGATCGGTGTTATATGCTTTTTCGTTCCCGGGCTGTGTATTGCGAGTCTCAACGCAACCTGGCATGTCAATGATCGGTAGGCCAAGCTGCAACGTGACAGGCGGTTCAACCGGGATACTCTGAGGAGGGATGCTACGCCAAGTAGGAATCTCTGGCACTTGTACCGCACCAATACCAATCTCAGGAATCTCTGGCATGAAGACAGAACGGTTTGTGGCTGGTCAGCTTTGGATCGAACGCACTCGTAGACGTGAAGGGCCTGAAATTAGCTACACCGTACTCAGTGGCAAATCTTCTCGACTGTTTACCGATCACAAAATGATTTTGCGGCACGTTAAATGGCCCAAAGGCACGCCAACAGGAGATGCCCTGCGAGAGTGGCTAGCTTCGTTTGAGCAGAAACCGCAAGCACCCGCGCCAGAACTTGATATGGCAAAAGTCAAGGCTGAAGGCTTCGGACCTGAAGCTCATGACAATGATCCAACCGCTCAAACTAAAATGGTGACTTGATCGGTACAGCTGGTCCAGTAATGGTTGGCAGCTTTGGCATTGCCTTGTCCAGCTGAACAGGCAGCTTGTCAGTCACCATCTTGCCCAGCTCTTCCTGCAGCTGGCTCATGTAGTGCTTGGTGATCGACGGGATGTTGGAATAAAACACCACGACACCAGCAACCAGCGTTCCAGACATCACGAAGGATGCCGCAGCCATGACGTTGAACAGTTTTTGCATAATAAAAAACCCCCTGGTGTGAGGAACAGGGGGCTTGCTCTGCGTTTTTAGCTTAGCTCAAAAAGTGAACTTGCTGCCAACCTTTACGCCAATGGTGGTCTCATCGCCAGTGATGAAGCTGAGTTCACCATAGATGGGACCACTGCCGATACCAGCTTTACCACTGATCTCGATGTCCTCCATGTCGCCATCATCAGGAAAAATAGCGGCAGGACCAACTTGCATGTAAGCACCGTTGTCAAACTCGTAGCCAACGTGAGCTTCGAGAATGGCCGCTCCAACACCAGAGTCAGTACCGACTGAAGTGTTCAGCTCAGGATTGACATACACTTCGCCTGCGAGTACAGGCGATGCCAATGCAGCTGCTGAAACGACGGCACCACTCACAACTAGACGCTTGATCATTGGAAGAGTTAGAAGCGTTTTCACTTGGTACGGTAACGGGTGAACTAGAACGTGCCGCCATCGATAGTGACACCAGAAGAAATGGTGCCCCCAGTTAAGGCCACACTGTTTGCTGCTTGAGTAGCGATTGATCCCAACCCAAGGCTGGTACGAGCAGTTGCACCAGACTCAACCGTAAATGCACTGCCATCACCGACGATAAAATTACCATCGGCACTAGACAATCCAGCAAGCGTTGATGTGACAGAGCTGAAGCCCTGGACATCAGTATTGATGACTAGGCCAAGAGTGGTGCGTACTGCTGCAGCATCAGCATCGTCAATAATGCTTCTGCCAAATGCAGACAGATCAGCAACGGCATAAGTGTCGCTACCAGTCGTGTAAATCAGCTTGTTGGCTGCAGTAGTTAACCCAGCAATACTGGCCAAACCGGCGTCATAGGCTTGAACGTCACTGCCGATTGCCGTTCCAAGAGTTGTCCTGGCGGCAGACGCATTAGCGTCATCAAGCAAAGTGCGAGCAAAAGCTGTTAGGTCAGCAACGTCTGCAGTACCAGAACCGGTGAAATACGGCACCTTGTTGGCTGCAGATGTCAGACCAGCAACAGCTGCCAACTCAGCATCGTATGCCTGAACGTCAGAACCGATTGCAAGCCCCAACGCAGTACGAGCTGCACTAGCTGAAGTAGCCCCCGTACCACCATCACCAACGGCCAAAGTGCCGGTGATACTGGAAGCACTCAGGTCAACGGCCAGTTTTGCACTCTCAATCACGACTCCGCCGTTGGCCTTCAAATCAGCACTGATTTCAGTACCACTCTTTTGAAGACCATTACCAGCAGTAACTGCACCCGCACCAGAGAACTGCGTAAAGGTCAGACCCGTTGTACCAACAGTAATGCTGCCATCTGTTGTCAGCACAAAGCCAGCGTCAGCGTTGACGGTGCCTTGCTCAACAAACGTAAACGCACCAGAAGTTACTTCTGTGTTGCTGTCAAAGTCACTGGAACGTGCCCAAGCACCCGCCTTGCAGTCGTAAATGCCATTTTCTGAGGCAGTTGACTGGCTTTTAACAAGAACACGCTCATCTGCAGAAACTGCAACACCATCAATAGTCTGAGTACCAGACAATGTGATGTTGGCAGTCGTCGCAACTTTACAGCTTTCTTTAACATCAAGGCCGCTAGTTAGCGCATCTGCATACGATTTTGTCACTGCATCTTGCGCAGATACAGGATCAGCCAGATTAGTAATCTTTTGGCTGTTGAGATCAAGCGAACCCGTAGGATTAGCTAAAGAGTCAAGAGTGTTGGCCTGTACGCCTGCATCAAAGTCACTAATTTTGGTGTGGGCAATCGACGGAATGTCGGATGCCTGTAGTGCTGCAATAGCAGTAACAAGACCTTTGCCGTTGACCGTTACGCCAGAGGTCGTACCAGGAGAACTGTTGACAGTGGCAAGCGTGCCAGTGATCGAAGTCGTTCCAGAACCGGTAAGATCTCCAGACAGCGATATGCTCTGGTTGGCCGTTAAGAAACCTTCTCCTTGGACATAAGCGGTAGTTGCAACGCTTGTGCTGTCGTTGCCACTGCTTGGCGTGGTTGCAGTAGCAGAACCACCAAGCGCTACCGTTCCACTAAACGTCTTCGCACCTGAAATGGTCTGCGTATCGCTGAGCGAAACGAAAGCACCCTTACCACCAAAGGCTTCAATCGTGCTTGCAGAACCACCAGCACCACCCGTGCCTTTGCCGTAATAGACAACGAGATCACCTACCTCGTTTGCTGCTATTTCAGCGTTGGCAAGCGAAGATGGAGCCCCGGCTGAACCGGATACGCGGCGTTTGATGCGGATGGTCATGGCTCAAAAAGCGGGGTGGCATTTAATGGTGGTCAAAAATTACCACCGTCAGTCAGAGTCGATGTCGTGTTGACGGCATCAGCCTTAAAACTAGCTGCAGTTGCATCATAGTAAATAAGGCTCCCGTCTACTTTACCTGTATCGTCCAGGCCAAAATCGCCAGGTGGACCTTGCGGTCCGGCAGTTGTGACTGTGACGACCTTGCTGTCGCCACCAGTGACGGTGACTGTATTTTTGGTTGTTGTAACGTTTACACTTGTCATGTTGTATAACCCTGAGAAACTATAATTACACCTTCAAGGTAATACTCTTTGACATCACTTGGATCGGTTAAAAGTACATCATAATATGCTTCATCGGGAAACAACGTAGTCTGCGTATCAGTCAAGCTGAGCGCTACTGTTCCAGTGGCCCTGTTCGTATAAGTAACTGAAAAGTCTGCGTGCTTGGTGGTACGAGTCCTATCCCAGGCTTGTGCTGCGACCGTCCAGCCAGTCAGGTTGATTGCAGCGTCGCTTGAATCCTTGAACTGCAGTGTCACACTATGGTCAGCCCTGCGCTGAACCGTGAAGTTATAGGTTCCAGGGCTGACAGCCATAAGACACCTCCTTGGCCCATCTTAACTCGTCAAGACGGCTCGTCAGGCCATGCAGTAGCAAGATTTGGGTTGGCAATGGTCTCCATGACAGCCAGCCCTGCGTTTGGATTGTCATATTCTTTGCCTTCTTCGTCAGTGAGCTTGTCCGGTTCAACAACGCCGTTACCCTCAGAGTCTGTCTTTTGCTGCGTAATCATTGCATCCCCAAAGAACAGCTCTTTTAACGCATCAACCGTTGAGCAAGCGTCAATTTCAGCTTGGCGCGTGTTGCACGCTGTACGCACAGCAGCACGATAGGTTTGCCATTTAGACGGCAAAGCCGATTTAGCGTTCGCAAAACTGCTGTTGACTTCTAAAACCTTGACGACGCGCCAGTCCGATGGCGCCAGCAAGGTGGAAGCAATCTGGTCTTGCGTTGTTTTCCACTGTGTCTTCAGACCAGTCTGCACTTCGCCAGTGTCGTTGCCGCTTTCGTCTAAAACAGCTTCATCGTTAAGCTGCTTAGGAAGCGTGGGCGACCAGTAGAAGCGCTGGTCGTAAACAGGATCACTGTTCGTGACTTCGACTAGGCCAACAGCTTGCTTCTCTGCCAGTGTCGTCAGCCGCAACCAGTTAGCTGGGTAGTGGACACCAGTGTCTGGATGGGTCCAAGCGCGATCGTATTGGATCGTTTTGCCGCTGACAGTGAACATGACCGTGGTGGTGATAAGAGAATGTTAGCGAGCCATGCCGCCATTCAGGGAGAAGGGATTCTCAGCAAAGGCCATGTAAATATAAGTCGCACCATTGCCATTCCAATTCCCATTAGTGCCACGAATCTTAATCCCATTAGACAAAAAGTCTCCATAATTATCGGTTGTGAGTGTCTCTGCCGCTGAAGTGTTAGCGTAAATTGTTGGCATGTATGGACCATTTGCGGGAAAACGTTCACTATCAAACATTCCCCACTGACGGGATCCGCTGGTTGAACGAACCAGTAAGAACCTTACCTTGAAGCCGGTATGTATGAACGGCCCATCTGCAGAACCGTTGCCGGTGTACGAACCAAACGCGCTATAGCCTTCGACAGGTGCCCAGGCGTAACAAATTATTGGATTGCTGGGGCCATTTGCGTTGTGATCACTGCCAAGTGTAATTACACTTGAGCTGGGATGCGTGTCATTAAACTGCCCGGAAGTAGTAAAAAAACTATCGGTAGTATTAAGCCTTAAATACCCAGTTGCACCTGCACCCTTGTGATAAACGCTCCAGTCATTGCTGACGCCTCTTTGCTTAAAAATCGCAAATTCAACAGCAGCATTCAGACCATGCCCGATAGTTGCCCCGGAAGTATTGTTGCCGATGTATGAAATAATCGAAAACCCAGCAGCCGGATTGGCGCGGACTACAGAATTGATTGATGGGAAGTTAGTGACGCTAACGCCAGAGTCAACTAAAATTTTACCGTTGATTTCTAAACCCGAGAAATTCCAGTTATATGCAGAGCCTATTTTCCAACTTGTTACATTTGAAGTAAACGCAGAGCTAATATCTAGCCAGTAACTGCCACTGCCTGCAGCATAGCTAACAGTTCCATTTCCGGTATCTATAAGGAATGGTCCTAAATCTGACTGAACCTTTATTCTTATTGTATCTGTAGACTGCACTGCAATCGCAAAGCTTACATTTTTAGCAGGAAACGCTCCTCCAGTATATTCAGCATAAGTAATGTTTCCAGATTCGGTTTTTCCGTCAAAACCATTGGTAATCGCAACGTTTGGCTGACTGCTTGGATTTGTTGCAGAATTGCTCCAAACCTGACTTTGATCGTAAAGAGAACTATTCAAACTACCCGACAACACCGTCGCACCAGCAGTGCTATTCGTATTAACCTGCCCACCCATCCCAGAGTGCTGAGTGCAGTAGTAATACAGCGTTGGAGCGCTAGCTGCGATTGTAATCTTCGTGTACGCACCAGCAGATCCTGGCGTTCCACTAGTTACTACACCAGTCGTATATTCGCTGCCACTGCCGTGTGTTCCATCAGATGTTGTAGAGAACCGTATGGGATGTCCTGCATTGCTGCTATCTGATTGATCGAATGTATATGTGCTGCCTTCTTCAAGATCAAGCGTTACAGCACTGGTGCCATGCCCATCAAAGCGATACTTGTTACCGCTGTCTGAGACTACGGTGACGGCATAAGTCTTGCTGCTGTTTGCACCTGCGTCCCAGGTCCAGGCAACGTAACTAATGCTGTTAACATTTAAGTAAACAGGAGAACTTCCAGCATCTACTGTGAAGCCATCAGACGTGTGAGCACTTAAATATCCATAAGTTGCATTATCTAGAGCATCACCCTCTTTATTTGTATTATTTGATTGCAGTGATTTTCCTTCACCAGCACCACGCACAGTGTCGTACAAATGATTTTGTGTAGCAGAACGACCTTTTACCCAAGTTAGATCTGGACTAAAACCAAGTCCTGAGATCGTCTGCGTGCTGCCATTGCCGGTGTATAGCTTGGTGTCAAAATAAGCCGAACCATCAGCAATCGTTGGCTCAGATAAATTCTGCGTGCATAACGCCTTGTAACCACTTGGTGCGGCAAAGCTGAAACTTCTAGCACCAAAATTACAAGAAACAGCACCATTTGTCCCGTTGGAACCAACAGCAAAGCAAATATTGCCGCTTAAACCAGTGTAGGCGGGGTTTGTCCCATTTGCTGGGTTGCCTGAATTAAACCAAGTTCCGTTTTTGCCTGCGTACCACTTACCGTTATCCATATCTAAGGCAACCATAATATTGTCGCCAGTGGTAAAGCTTGAGCCGTAAGATGATTGAGAGGCGTTATGAATACGGTTTCCATGAAGTGAAATTACACCCCATGAATTTAAATCAGATCCTAGATAACTTGTGCCATCATTATTGGCGACACCAATTTGAACATCGCCCGGAGCTGCTGTAATAGTAAATTCTGCATACCATTTGCCTGAGCTTTGAAAAATTGTCGAATGAGTTTGGCGTGATCCACCAAAATTAGTAATATCTAGATTTCCGTTGGACAGAGTAAGTGACT
>VMHT01093630.1_pt1 | contig 45273 bp, 66 predicted proteins | sample 4693611 | NCBI WGS metagenome assembly VMHT01 (sample SAMN12280063, study PRJNA550983) | marine metagenome | isolation source: seawater sampled from same location over 5 years 0.02-0.2 micron viral filtrate | place: USA: collected off the coast of southern California halfway between the port... ... | reverse complement strand
TGTTGGGTAACCCCCAAGAACGTACGCTTCTCATCGTACCCAAGTCTATCATCACCCAGTGGGTTGAGGAGATTGCAAAGTTTGCACCGACCCTAACTGTGGGGGTTTTCGATGGACCTGACCAAAAGCTTGGGGATCACGATGTCACGATCGCACCCTATTCTTTATTGAGTGTGAAGGGTGGGAAGGCTGAGGCAGTGACCCCCCTCCACGGGGTTCAGTGGGATCGGGTGGTATTGGATGAGGCCCACGAGATTCGGAACAAGTCTTCGAAGATCTCCAAGAGTGTATGTCGTATTCAAGCTGGTATCAGGTGGATCGTCACTGGTACCCCAGTCTTCAACTCGATGGATGACTTTGTGACCCTCTGTCGGTTCCTTGGTATCGATAAGTCCCTCGTGCAGGGGATGACCAAGAAGATTAAGGACATCTACATTCTCCGTCGCACGAAGGATGACCTGGCTAAGATCAACGAACGTCTTCGTCTGCCTCCATGCTACTTTGAGAATGTGGAGCTGGATATGTACCCAGATGAGAGGGACATGTATGAGTTTGTCTTCAAGGAGGCTCAGGATACGATCAAGGACACCTTCAAGGCGGCAACCAGTCTCAACTACAAGAACATGGTCATTTTGGAGTGCCTTCTCCGAGCGAGGCAGTGTATGATCTGGCCCCAGATGTACCTGGATGGGATTGCGAAGAAAAATGAGACTAAACCTGAGCAATGGGTTGGACGTTCCCACAAGATGGAGACCCTCTTCGAGATGATTGGGGGGCACCCCCAAGAGAAGACTCTGATTTTCTGTCAGTTTGTGGGGGAAATGAACTATATCCAAAGTCAATTGGAATGCCCCACATTCAGGATAGATGGGTCCGTCTCCAAGGAGGACCGGTGCACCCAGTTGGCTAATTTCAAGCGGGCACCACCGGGGTCGGTCTTCATCATCCAGATCAAGTCTGGTGGTCAAGGTCTCAACATTCAAGAGGCTACCAGGGTCTACATCATGGCTCCAGCTTGGAACCCTGCGACTGAGCTTCAGGCAATCGGTCGGTCTCATCGAACGGGTCAGACCCAACCAGTCTACGTGAAGAAGATGATCTACAGGGAGACTGAGACATTTTTGAGTGTCGAAGAGGAGATGATGGCCCTCCAGGGCCACAAGTCCATCGTGTGTTCGGAGGTTCTCAACGATGAGAGGGTTAAAACCCAGATTCCGGTGAAGCGGGTAAACCACAAGATTTCAATCTTGGACATCAAGAAAATTTTCAGGGCGTAATATAAAGATGATTGGTTCCCGAGCCGAAGTTTTCCATGGCACCGCTGACATGACCGCTGGTGGTCTTTCCAAGAAGGACCTCAAGATGAAGGATGGCCGCATCGTCTCTAAGGCGGCGAGTGAGGCTGCGCTTAAGCGCATGAAGGAGGAGGGTAAGAAGGCGATGGTGAAGGTCTTCAAGCCAGCGAAGAAGGGTTTCAAGCTCCAGCCCAAGGAGGGCACCGCGGCTTACAAGAAGCTCATCAAGAAAATGTAGATGTAAAGTAAGAATGACTCTCTCCAAGTGGGAAGATTCAGTGAAAATTGCTAAATTAAAGTTAGGCATAGACCCAAAGAGGTTTACCAGGATACAGGGTAAACTTCTTAAGGAGGCTCAGAAAGTATATAGTATTTTGCTTTTGAATAAATCTAAATCTAAAGAATAAATTGAAATCCCTTCAAATTTTGTGGCTCGTGAACGACGAGTTGGTATGTTTTCCATGTGCACCCAAACTTCTTATTCAAGAAATACACGCTATTGAGTTCCACAATAGCCTGACCTGAATTCCTTGCGTACAGACCGTTTGTTGCTTCATCCTTTTTAGGAGTTTTTTCTGCATCATAGACATTTGGTTTAATATTTCCGTCAATATCTGTATCGATCTTTACTCTGAATTTTGGTTCTCTATCTGGAGACATTTTCACATTAGAGTTAAACATCGGAGCGAGTTCCTCCTTAGACATCTGACTTCCAAAGATTACTTCACTTTGTTCGACGACGGCGTCAATGATTTTATCTTCAAGTTTGCGAACACTCTCATAGAATTTCTTCATATAGCTGTCTTCCTCGTCATATCCCTTGATTGCGAAGTCTATGTTGTACTTGGTGGGTCCAACCTCTGGGGTGAAACCGGAGACCCCGAATGGCATATACATCCGAGGGAATTGGACACGAAGGGGTGTACCTTGTTTGGTGGTTAGAACAATCTTTCTATTATTGAATTCATTGATTTGGAGGTTATCGATTGCCTTGTCCATGTCTTTCTAACTGAATATAGGTTCAAAACTTTAAGCCGAACACGCCACACAATCTGGTTCTAGACTAAACTGGATTGGTCGGGCTTTTGCCTTTGATCGTAGGTAGTACATACCAGTCTTTAGTCCGGATTTCCATGCGTACATGTGCATCGATGAAAGCTTTGACATCGTGGGACTCTCCATGAAGAGATTCATGGATTGGGATTGGTCGATGTATCGTCCTCGGTCGGCTGCCATGTCGATGATACACTTTTGGCTAATTTCCCATACAGTTTTGTAAAGAACCTTAATTTCCTTGGGGATGTCTACAATGTTTTGGATTGAGCCCCCAGCCTTAACCATGAGATCCTTCATCTCCTTGGACCACAGACCAGCCTCCTTGAGGTGGTTGACCAGGTGTTTGTTGACCACGACGAACTCCCCAGCTAGGGTACGCCTCAGGTAAATGTTTGTGGTGTAGGGTTCGAAGCATTCATTGTTCCCCAAAATTTGGGCCGTCGAGGCTGTGGGCATTGGGGCCATGAGGAGACTGTTCCTCAGACCCTTGGTCTTTATACGCTCCCTCATAGAGGGCCAGTCGTACATACCACTCATTCGAACCCCACCCTTCCACATATCCTGTTGGAGAATACCTTGGGACGCGGGGGACCCCTGAAAGCTCTCGTAGGAACCATCAATTTCGGCAAGCTCTGAGCTTGCCTCCAAGGCAGCGTGATACATGGTCTCGAATATATGTACATTCATGAGGCGGGATTCGTAGCAATCGAAGGGGAGACCACAGAGGATGAAAACGTCGGCGAGACCCTGTACACCTAAACCGATCGGGCGGTGCTTCATGTTTGAGTTCCTCGCAGTCTCCACTGGGTAAAAGTTGCGGTCTATGACCCTATTCAGGTTCTTCGTTACAGTTTTTGTGACTTCGTGGAGTTTCGCGTAGTCGAATGTCTTTGTCTCCCTGTTGACATATTTGGGGAGGGCGATAGAGGCCAGGTTGCACACCGAAGTCTCGTCTTTGTCGGTGTACTCTATAATCTCCGTACACAGATTGGAGCTCTTGATGACACCCAAATTCTTTTGGTTCGACTTAGAGTTGCACGCATCCTTGTAGAGCATGTAGGGGGTGCCAGTCTCTGTTTGGGATTTGAGAATCGCCTTCCACACCTCAGTGGCTGGGACTGTGGTGGTGGCGAGACCCTCCTCCTCATACTTGGTGTATAGAGCTTCAAACTCCTCACCATAGACGTCGGAGAGCCCCTTAGCGGTATCGGGGCAGAAGAGGGACCATTTTCCACCTTCCTCCACCCTCTTCATGAAGAGGTCTGGAATCCATAGTGCCGAGAATAGGTCCCGGCACCTCGCTTCATCATCACCCTGGTTTAGGCGAATCTCTAGGAAGTCTAGGATGTCGGCGTGCCATGGCTCTATGTAGACGGCGATGGATCCCTTGCGGCGACCAGCTTGGTTCACGTAGCGCGCAGTGGCGTTGAAAACCCTGAGCATTGGGATGATACCATCGGACTGACCGTTGGTCCCTCTGATGCGAGATTTATTGGCCCTAATGTCATGGATATGCATCCCGATACCCCCAGCCCATTTGGAAATTTGCGCACACTCGGTTAGGGTTCCGTAGATGCCATCGATGGAATCCGCCTTATTGGCGATAAGGAAGCACGAGGACATTTGTGGACGGGGTGTCCCGGAATTGAAGAGTGTTGGGGTGGCGTGAATAAAGTAACCTTGGGACATCTTATCATAGGTCTCCAATACGGCGGGAACATCAGTACCATGAATACCAATAGAAACCCTCATAAACATATATTGGGGGGTTTCGATGAGTTTCCCCTCTAGGCGTTGGAGGTAGCTCTTCTCTAGGGTCTTAATACCAAAGTACCCAAAGTCAAAGTCTCTCTCAGTTTTGATATCATCTTTGACCTTTAGGGCAACGTCTACAACTTCCTCTGTAACAATCCCAGCCTTCTGGAGTTTCTTCATGGCGATGTGAAAGTTGTTTGGACAAACCTTCTGGATATTGCTCGCGATAATCCGGGTGGCCAATGTTTCATAATCTGGATCTGAGGTGATCATACCAACGCAGATTTCAGCAGAGAGAATGTCAATCTCTTGGGTGGTAATGCCATCGTAGAGGGACGAGAACACCTGTTGCGCAACTTTTGTGGAATCACAGGTTTCGGAAAGTTCGTACGTTAAGTTCTTGATCCTATTGGTGATGCTATCAAATTTCATATCCTCAATACGACCTGAGCGTTTAGTGACCCTCATATACTTTTTATTCCACTTTTATTTTTAACTTACTTCCCACACTCAAGATCTTTGCTCCGGACGGGGACTGGCCCTGCAACTTCCATTTTACGGTTAGGTTGGAGAAGGTAGGTGTTTACGAAGAATGGTCCAGACTCACCAGCCTTGGCTACTGGGGCATACGAGCCAACGAAACAGGCTGGGGGTTCACATGGAATTTTCTCAACATTTTGGGGTTTATTGGCATAGACTTCATTGAAGTCAGCGTAGTCTAACATTTAGTATCTACGGATAATTTTTTTTCGGGTGTTATATTAAATGGGGATTCTCGAATCCATCAAGCAATGTGAGACTCCACTGAATACTCTATTCTTTTCGGATTTCAATAGAAATATTCTCCAGCGTGGGATTCGCCAGGCGTTCAAAAATAAGACTGGTATTTCTATCGATTACCAAAACTCAGATGACCTGTATGGTATCATGAGGGTCGTTTTCATCAACAACTCTGGGGATCACCACACCAAGGTGAAGGAACAGGTTAAGGCCATGAACATGCGGGTTATAGATATGGCGATATCCCAAATTCAAACTGGTGTTTCCCAATACATTGCATATGCTAATGATATTGATACTATTAGTATGCCCCTAGATCAACCACTAAACACGAGTACAGTTGGGAAAAAAATAGATTTCAATAACAAAATTGGAATCAATTAAAGATTGGAGCCTCAAGTAAAATAAGTGATGAGTCTCAATTACTATAAAGTAGAAACTGAAAAAGTATGTAAATCGAAGGGCTGGGATCGGGCAGCCATTGATACTGTATGGCTTCTTCTCACAGAAGAGTTTGGTGAATTAGCATCGGCTATTCGTCAGCATAAAAAGGTCTTCAAGAAGATGAATTTAAAAAAAGAGAGGGGAACGGATGTCATGATGGAGATGGGGGATGTGTTTAGTTACCTATTTCAACTGGCCCATATGTTAAACGTGGATCTTGATGAAATGTGGAATGAGCACAAACATAAAATGACAGACAAAAAATATAATCTGAAGTAATACTAATAATGAGTGAGTTTATGCTCAGTGACCAAGATGCAATTAATGACGTGAACCCATTTGTCTCTCGCGATTTCTCCCTTCCAGGAGGTGTGAGACAGACAGGTGATTTTGAAGATTTTCAGGAAGTTCGCCCAGTTAAAAAGGTTGAGGCATCTGGTAGTGTTTTCTGTGAATACAGTCTGTGTAGTACGGAAAAAAGGGGTGATTCGAGAATCGCTGTCGATAATATCCACCCCCGTAGGAACATAGACTGTGGGGTTGCACCCAAGAAAAACAAGAGTGCTCCCACTATCAGTGTCGGTGAACCTACCGCGCCAATGTTTGGTATGATTTTATGTATAATCATAATGGTGTATTTAGGTCTATTGTACGCAAAACGTTAAAGAAATATGACAGACGTGACATATTTGTACATCCCTGTATGATATCCTGCATGGTTTCATTACAGAAATTCCTCGTGAACTCTACTTGCCAAGCACTCTCCTTATCTATACGAGGTGGTTGAAATGTAGGATCTAAAATTTTACTTGCGTGTAGGAGGCGAAGATAGACGTTATCCACTCGCTCGTATACCAATGTATTTTCAAGTAGAACTTCACACATTCGCTGCCTCACCTCCAATGTTTTTTTCACCATGGCGTCGAGGAATTTTTCGTATTGAATAGACTGTGTGTTTGACTCTAAATATACCCAATCAGCGAGGGGCTCTGTGTTGATGTAATCTGTAAAAGTCGTGTATCGTCCGACACTTTTAATGTAGCGTTCATATTCAATCTCAACATATGAAAGATCAGACTCTACATCATGAATATGTCGAGCAGACTTAAAAAAGGAGGTCATTTGATTTAAAGACGGTTTGTTTCTTTAAACACCTAAGTGGCTCCTGTCTACGTGAAAAGTATGTACTCTTCAATCGCTAATAACAGTTTTTCCTACCTCCTCACTATAAATGATTTTCGAAATCAATTACCCGAGGAGTTTAAACCCTCTTGGATAAAGATTACCACAATTACGATGGTCTCGAGCTTTGTCCAAGAAATTGACATCGACAGATTACGGACCACTTTTGAGAGGATTGGTTCTTACAAGATGAGGCGACAAGGATCAAAAACGGATGGATTTGAATGGAAATTGAAGCCAACTACATTTTACAATCAGGTCACACTTACCTACCACGATACATACAGTACGAAGTCTGTAAAGGTGTTCCCAAATGGAAGTATCCAAGTTGCAGGGTGTTGTGATCTCTTCGATTGTAAGCGCATCATCACCCAACTTATTTTCATTTTCAAAAACTTTTTGGGTATGACCAACACAGCTCCAGTGGAATCTTTCCGGGTTGTGATGATCAATTCAAACTTCAGTCTCAATTATAACATTAACCTGATGCAAGTTTCAGATTGGTTTGAGAGGTACAATGACATTTTTAAGGTGTCTTTTGAACCAGATAGATATTCGGCGGTTAAGATTAAGTTCAAACCAGCCCATGATATGAAAGAGATTACTTGCAGTATATTCAGCACAGGGAAGATTATAATCACAGGGGCAGAGACCCTAAAGGAAATTGCATTTGGGTACAATATAATTAATCAGCACATCAACGAGAACCCCAGAATTAGGGTTTCTCGAACTACAGAGACGGATGTATTTGATATATTTTTGGGGTACAGGTGTGATCCCTTTGTGAAGGTTTTGAAAGAGAGAGGTTTTGAGTCATGGATGAAAACTATATCCAATAGACAAATTAATTTCTAGGTGTATTTTAATAAAAGATGTCTCAACGACTTGGCATGGCCGATGGTCGATGCTTCACCATAAACACGTCAGCCCAACTGTTCAACAACTACGTGATGAAACAGAACAACATTTCCTTCGAGGACAACTATTCGTACCGTCAGCTGCTCCAAAAGTCTGGACCAGAGATGCTCTCTAAGATCCAAGACGAGCAGGGGAAGACCAACTGCAATGACTGCAATAAACCACTCGTCAACGCCTCCAAGATTTACTAACTGAGCTAAATTTGGTAAAAAACTTTACACCCGTACTATAGAATGTCAACATGTTCCATATGTCTAAATGAGGTCAAGTCGACTCGGGCAAATCCACCGACTCGATGCGGACATATGTTTCATTCCCACTGTCTACAGGAATGGAAAAATAAAGGTAAAAATACTTGTCCCGTATGTAGAAAAGTTTTTGATGCTTCGCAATTTAAAATTACAGTCACAGTACAGAACAATCACACAGCAGTGTCAAATACTGTGTCATTGAATGAAAATACTACAATGGAGGTTATGGATCTTTTCGACTTATCCTTCGATGGTGTCGAAAATTTGATGGATTTAGATAGTATTCTATCGGACCTTGGGATGAGTCTTTCCGACTTTGATGCCGGAATTCTTGACGCAGAATGAACTACAGTACTTCTCATAGTTTAGACCTGGGTAGTTCCTAGAAGCTTTACGGGGATCTTTTATCATACCCCCCTTAGCGTCAGTCAGAAGTGGACCCGTAGCCCACCCCCTCTTGTGACTGAATACGTTAGCTTTGAATACAATACGTTTCCCAGTTTTGAAGGTTCCAGCCTTCTTTATCCTTGACTCTGGTACCTTGAAGAACTTAGCTACCGATTTTATGGTATCTCCAGGCTTCACTTTGTATTCTACAACACCATGTTGCTTGTAAAAGTGAAAGTCACCCTGACGAATATAGTTCGTTGGTCGCCCAGGGGAAACAAACATCATGACCTTGAAGTAGCCCTTTTTACATTTTGTATTCGCATCAACCTTGTAGACCTTTTTGGGGTTGTCTGATATGACGCGGTTTGGGAGCCCTGTACAGTGGGTATAGTTGTGATTACCATTTGACAATCCAGATCTATCACCTGGTATAGACTTCTGCCATCTATAGGCTTCATAGTCACCAACAGCGTACGCATAGCAGTTATTGTTACCTATACCTGTACTTGTCCCCCATCTTCTATTTGTAAACCTACTTTCTGACCCACTCAGGGGGAGGTCTTTCATTTGAAGTAGGGATAGAAAAAAAAATATCCACCCCTAATAAATGATCAAGGAGGTTTCCAAATCCGAAAGTAAGTCTGACATTCTCTCTGAAATTCTCATCTTCGTGCTCACAATCCTCATCAGCACCTTCATCCTCCGCCTCGTGTGGAACAGGTCGCTCGTGAAGCACATCTCTATCCTCAAGCCTATCAAGAACTTGACTGATGCCCTCATTCTCGCCATCTCCATGACCGTCATCCGTGGCCTCTAAACTTCATTGTATCCAACTAATTGTTTACCATTGGGGTCTACGAGTGTCGGGAACGCATCCATACCAGCACACGATTCTTCATCGCAATCGATAAACGTATGAGGTATGTTTTGATTCTTCATGTATTCTAACTGCTTACGAGTCCATCCACATCCCATGGTCCCGTAAACCGTCCATTTCTTACCGTCTTTTGGTGGCGCGACGGCGTCGCCTCGTAAGAGAATCACTATAACAACAATCAATAGAATCATGAAAGCAATCATATTTTATTATAGGTAAATATTAAAATGTCTTCAACTGAATTTACTATTGGAACTAAGAATGTCACACTCAAGTACACCAGGAAAATGCCCCGTGGTGAAGTTGAACGGATGAAGTCATTCGTCACTAAGGATGGGGTGAAGCTCACCAAGACCCCAAAGTTTAAGATACTTTCTCAGGTTGATGAGGGCACTACGCGCACATTCAAGATCGTACTTTAATCATCTCCGTCTGCGGGGGATTAGCTTGGGAGGAGCAACTTCCCGTTGTTTTTTCATAACAGCCACCGCCCTCGCAAATGCAGCCTCCTTATTGATTGGTGTACTGGCTTTCTTTTTTTGAGCTATGGGGAGTTTCCCGAATTTTCGCGGCTTTGGTAGGGGTAACGCTCTAGTTTCACCAGTGAGGAAGGGTTTAGATAAAATATTTTCAAACCCCGGTAGGTAAAAGGTGTGGGCGATATTTTTACGGTCGGTGCCAATCAATCTATAGTCTTTAATAACCGTGCTTTTGCGACCCAAATACATGGGTGGTAAGAGGGACTTAATAAAATTCCTCACCCCTGGGGTTTTCGATTGCGTGGTCATTTCGTAAAGACTGTTCAAGAAAAAGTGTATATCGTATAGTTTGTGAGAGTTTCTGGAAATTCCAATATTTTTAAAGTAATTGTCGTTTATCAAAGGGTTTTTTATACGAGGGAAGAGTGAAAATCCAAAATCAATCATCACAGCCTCGATACCACCATTTGAAATTGTATACGTTTTGTTGTTTAACTCAACTTTGATATTCTTTTCGGGTACCTTTTTTATCAAAATGTTGCCTCCATGAAGATCGTGGTGTCTGAATTTTGGATATTTTCTATGAATCCTGTAGAGATTGTAAATAATTTGAACTATAAGAGACTTTTGTTGTTCTAATGTTGGGTTGGTATTCCACCATTTTCTTAATTCTACACCATCGATGTATTCCATATAGATGATGACTTTATCACTGCATGTCTTGTATATGTAATTTTCTGGAACACCGAAGCCCTTCAACTTTTTCGCAATTGTGTATTCCATTCGAGCTGGATTTTGTTTGATATAGTTCTGCAATTCAGCGAGGGTTGTATTATTTCCAGGTAACTTAACTTCTTTATAGGCTACATATCTCTTACCATCCCCATTCACATTCCCTTTGAATACATTTCCATACTCTCCAGATCCAACTTTCTTTGTTGAAGGTAAATACTTTTGGGGTGAACACCCCTTTTTTCCTCTAAGAATCTTCTTGAGATTCTTCTCTATGTTGGACATTCTTACTTATTCGTAAGAAGTTTTTTCTTCTTACCAATAGGGATTGGATTTTTTTTTTATTTTTTGGGATCTTAGACATCAACCTCCTCGTCAACCTCCTCCTCCTCATCCTCCTCCTCGGGGCCTGGGAGGTCGAGGCCTTGGAAGGCGAAGGAGGGGAGCTTCGTAGACTGCTCCAAGAGACATTGGTTGAGCCTCATGGTCACACCGAACTTGTTATCGATGAACCAGATGCTACTGAGGTCGATGATGCACATAACCTTCTGACCCTTCTCGATGGCGTCGACCGTCGTAGGCTCACGGTTCATAGTGTAGGCCTCGGGGACAAAGGTGCCATCGGGCTTGGTCGTAATCTTCAGCTTCATGGTAGAAGGGTACTGCTCCTTACCTGGGCGAACCATTGGCTTGTAGAGAGCCTCCTTGAGAACCGCGACGTTGAACTCCTTACCGAGCCACTCCTTAGAGTTCTTGGCAACGGTGTTGACGATGATGTTGTCGAGCTCGGAGAGCGTCTTGTGCACCCCCATAGCCTGCTCGTTATCAGGGTCAAATGAGAGATCGAGGGAGTAGGTGGTGCGTCCAGTCCCCTCGTCAGTAAAGGCACTGAGACCGAAGGGGGATCGCATGAAGGGGAGTTGAAGATAACATTTTTTGTTGCCGCCGGCGTTTAGGTAGACGGTTTTACCGCCATTCTTGTTCTTACGGAGGTTCGAGAAGCCCACGGAAGCGGGGGAAAGTTCGGAGATTTGTTGAATAGAGAGCGACATTGTTGGTTGGTTATATCTATCTTAGGGGGCTCGACTTTAAGTAAGTTTTTTTGTTGACATATATCAAAAGTATAATGGGTCTCTTTAAAGACTGTGGCTGTGGGTGCAATGGTAAGAAACAGGAGGACAAATTTATAATTTCTATAATTTCTGGTCTTACATTCTTTGTCATTGCCAACCCTGAAACTTTCCGCCTCGTCAGGCGAGTACTTGGTCCAAGTATCGCAACACCAAATGGATGTCCATCTACATTTGGTCTCGTTGTTCACACGATCGTTTTCACTCTCATCGTTTGGGCTATGATGAACGTGAAAAAGGAGGGTGGTAAAAAGAAATCAGGGTGTGGGTGTGGTGGTAAGAAGGGAACAAAGGTTTCTGTCGCAGCACCAGTTCCCATGGTTGACGCTCCATCCCCAGAACCCGATTTTGGTGAACCAAGTATAGACCTAATTGACAGTGGTCGAAATCTCGAGTCCCACGCCCTTGACTCTGACGGAACAATGTACTAATTAAAACTCTTCATCAAACCCAATATCATCCGAGGTGTCATCCATCTTTCCGTAGTCTCCTACCCTCTTCTCGAAGAAGTTGGTTTTTCCATCCAGGCTGATATTTTCCATAAAATCGAAGGGGTTCTTAGAACCCCAAAGTGTAGGCTGTCCAATCTGCTTGAGAAGGCGATCCGAAACATACTCGATGTACTCGGACATCTTCTCAGAGTTCATTCCTATGAGGTTGCAGGGAAGGGCATCCAAAATGAACCCCTTTTCAATTTCCACAGCCTCTCTAACTATGGAGTGAATAACCTCAGTAGAAGGTTTGTTACGGAGTTGTTTAAACAACTCGACGGCAAACTCTTGGTGGAGGCCCTCATCCCTAGAAATAAGTTCATTCGAGAAGCACAGGCCGGGCATCAGGCCCCGTTTCTTGAGCCAGTAGATGGCACAGAAACTCCCAGAAAAGAAGATTCCCTCTACACAGGCGAATGCGAAGAGGCGCTCGGCGAAGGTTCGGGACTTGGTATCGAACCATTTTAGGGCCCAGTTGGCCTTTTTTTGAATACAGGGGACGGTTTGTATAGCCTCGAAGAGGTGTTTTTTCTCAGTAGAATCTTTGATGTATTTGTCTATTAGTTTAGAGTACGTCTCCCCGTGGACCATTTCATTGTGACATTGGTATGCATAGAATGAACGGGCCTCAGAGATTTGTACCTCATCGGCGAAATTGTTATTGATATTCTCAAAAACAATTCCGTCGGAACCAGCGAAGAATGCCAGGATATACTTGATGAATTTCTTTTCATTATCGTTTAAATTTTTCCAGTCTTCCATGTCACTAGACAGATCTACCTCTTCCGCTGTCCAATTGGACATTTGAGCCTTCTTGTAGAGTTCCCAGAGCTCAGGATACTTCAGGGGAAAGACAGTAAATCTATCGAGGGTTGATGCTAGGATGGGTTCGTATTCATCTTCAATATATTCCTGGTATTCAAAGTAGTTTCCGATATGACGTCCGTCAATAAATATTTGAGGGTAGGAATCGATACTGCCACCACATAATTTTTTTAGTTCCTCCTTTTCTATCAAAATCTTTTCGTATTCGAGACCCTCCGCTTCACTGAGGGTCACCGCGTGGTCGCAATATTGACATCCTTCCTTCGAGTAAATAATAACTTTCATCTGTGATATTATCCCTGATTATTTTTTGTGAGAAAACTCTAAGCATGATTGTACCATCTGAAATAAACGAAAATGATATAGTTAAACTATTTGTAAACGAAGACGGTGTTGAAGACCAAATGTACGGTGTCGTTGGAATGAACACCGGCCTGACCCTCGGGGTTCGGTATCTCAATCCAACTGAACTTATTTATAAGTCCGCTTGTGTCTACAAAATAGACGACGGGGAACTGTCCCCCGCACCCTTCGAGAGTCTCATGGAGCACTACCCAAGTGGGACGACATTTAAGGATCTGGAAATGAAACCCCTTGGCACTGATATGTTTGCTTACTATTCCGAGATTGACGTCGAGGACACTGACAGTGACATATACGACGAGGGTCAATCTGGTTCCGATTTAGACGATTTCATCGTATCAGACAGTGAAATACAAGGTTCCCCACCACCCGGGCATGAGATGATTGATAAAGAATGGGCTGGATGGAAACCCTCAACTTCAGGGGGGAAAAGTTTTAAAGAAACAGTTGATATGATTGAAATGCACGTCAAAAGCCTAAGTCTGTAAACGCGTTTTTGAAAAAGTAAAAAAAAATACATAGTCTAAAAAGATGCTGGCAGCTATCTGGACTCAATTAGATTCATTATTACCAAAACAAACCGAAGAAAAGCCAGTTAATATACATATATGTCGTGAATGCTCGGGTACTAAAATTATTTCACCCGAAGGATTACCAACTTGCTCAGAATGTGGACTTGTAGATGACAGGTTTATCGATGATACCGCAGAATGGACGAGTGGGATGACGGACGATGGAAAAGTGAATGATCCATCCAGATGTGGTAATCCTAACCCAAACCCGGAGCTCTTTTCACAAAATTGGGGGAAGGGAACTGTTATTTCAACACAGCGTTCTTCAACATACGAAAATAAACGTATGGCTAAAATTAACTTTCATATGTCTATGAATCATAAAGACCGTTCTCTTTTTCACGCGTATAAGGACATCGATGAGGCGTGTAACACTTTACCAGATTCAATCCTCAAGGATGCCAAGATGATGTATAGGAAATTTAATAATGAGAAGTTGACACGTGGCGCTGTACGCTTGGGTATAAAAGCAAACTGTATTTTATATGCATGTAAATTGGCAAAGTTTCCGCGGACAACCAAGGAGGTTGCGGATATGTTTGGTATCCAGTCTAAGGATATTAGCCGGACAACCCAAATATTCCAAGACGCTATAGCGGGGAAAACTGAGAAAAATTACGTGACGAAAGCATTTGACGTGATGAATCGTTTGCTAAACTCTTTTGAAGTGACGAGGGATGAAAGATTCCGATGTAATAAAATGTGTAACGCAACTGATGATTGTGTGGATTTGATGAGTAAAACACCAAATAGTGTTGCATCAGCAATTATTCACATAGTTTTGGGAAGTAAAGTTACAAAGGCGGAGATGTGTGAAAAGTGTTCGGTATCTATCCCAACACTAAATAAGATAGAGGGTATTATAAAAAAACACTTAGAGGTTAAAGATGTAGATTAGAAAATGACCAAGTTGTTTCTCTCTACACCATGTTATGGTGGCCTATGTTTAGAGAAGTATATGTCTAGTATTATTCAGCTTCAGCTACTTTTAATAAAAGAGGGAATTCAACTTTATCTCGATACAACCGAAAATGAATCACTCGTTCACCGCGCCCGTAATGTGTCAGTAGGTCGTTTCATGCAAAAAACTGACTGTGAATATTTTATGTTTATCGATGCCGATATACACTTCGACCCAGCATCAGTAGTCCGTCTCGTCAGGTCTGGACACGATCTTTCTGTCGCATGCTACCCCAAAAAGGTCGTCATGTGGGACCAAGCCGCCAAGGCTGTTAAGGGTGGTGACGACCGAGATATGTCGATGTTGTCTTCAAGTCTCGTAATCAACTTTGGAGCTCAAAATCGCCCCGTTGTGAATGGATTTATTGAAATTTTAGATGGTCCAACAGGTTTCATGGTTATTAAACGTTCGGTTTTCAAGACCCTAGAAGAAAAGTTTCCAGAACTCTGGTGTAAGAATGATCACCAAAACAGGGATTTTGACGACTACCACGCCGCCTTTGATTGTATGATTGACCCAGAGACTCGTAGGTACCTCTCCGAAGACTACGCATTCTGCCGCCGTTGGCAACAAGCTGATGGTAAAATATACGCAGATGTGAATACAACTCTTGGCCACGTTGGAAACTTACCATTTAGTGCTTGTCTCAATGATAGGCTTAAGGTTTAGAGTATATATATGACTATGAACCTTGTTACCATAATTGTTACCCGGTCAAAATCCTGTAGTGTGAAGACACTTCATTCCATTCTCAAACTCAATATTCACTGTATACAAAAAAATATTAATAATGAGATTGTGTATGTCAATGACGATCCTTATGAAAAGGCTGATATGATCCAAAAGCAGATGAAAAAATGTGATCGTATTGTTTTCATAGATTTTGGTATCGGTGTAGATGATGAATCATTGAATCAATGTTTTCAACCCCATGAGGGTGTGGGATGTCTGGTGTTCCCCGGGGTTAAGGAAGGTGTAGATTGGGAACTTTTCAAAACTAAAGTTAGAAGTGAATCTAATGAACCTGTTAGTCAAATGGGTCTACACTTTGATACATCTATTGGTAAGAAAATCGCAGATGATATCTACATCGTGAACCAAACTTCTTCGTCTTGTTGGATGATGAACACTAAGAATGTAATTAAGAGTATCAAAGACAAAAAGTCTGGCTCTTGGAAAATTACCCCCAAAATGTTTGAAAAATTTAAAGAAAGCGGGACGAAGATTTATGCATTTTCAGCATCTAAGTTAACATTTATGTATACACATGAATGTATAAGTAACATCTTAAACGCCGCAGGTGTAAAAGTCAGTTAAAGTTTTATACACACATAAAAATATGTCTATCGGTAATAATTCACCACTTTACAAACACGTCGTGAATTATATCCACACCTGTTGGAAGAGTAAGGACTACTTCCCGGGACCCCAACCTATATCAATTGAACGCCGACATTTCCCAATTCTCAAGGGTGCAGAGTACCTAGTGTGTGAGAAGACGGATGGTGAGAGATATATGATGGTTGCCCTTATGTTCCAAGGTAAAAAGAAATGTCTCTTTGTCAACCGTTCGTTCAACATGTTTGAAGTCTCAATCAATCTGAAAAAAATGGCCTATGAGGGAACCATTCTCGATGGAGAATTGTACGAGAATACCCTCATGGTATATGACGCGGTTTTTGCCAATGGTGAACCAGTTTGGGATTTGAATCTGATGTTAAGATTGGAAGCGTGTAAGATTGTAACCGGGTCTATAATTTACATGAAAAGTGATAGATTCCGTCTCAAAGTCAAGACGTTTCATCAAATGAGGGACTACGACAAGTTCTTGGATGTGTACCTCCCCACCGTTACTCAACGTATCGATGGTCTCGTTTTCACTCCAGTGAATGAACCAGTTAGGATTGGAACCCATGAGACGATGTTTAAGTGGAAACCGAAGGAAAAGAATACGGTGGATTTTCTCATGAAGAAGGAACCTTCATGGGAAGTGCCGGGCACCGTTGGGGGTCCCCTAGCGTGGAGACTCTATGTCCAAGAAAAGGGAAAGTTGGTATTTGAATCTGAAGTTGCCATGGATCTCATGAATGAACCATGGTTCGAGGAGGGAGCTATCGTTGAATGTGATTTTGTAGATGATGGGAAACGTATGTGGTGGAGACCCCTAAAGAGGAGAACGGATAAGACGCATCCCAATAATAGAAGAACATTCTATCGGACGATTGTAAATATTAGGGAGGACATCAAGATTCAGGAGTTTTTAGATTGTAAACCATAAAGTAGAATCCAGCCTCTTCAGGTAATGGACATATTTTAATATCATGATCGTTTATAAAATGCCACTTGTTTCTACATTTTACAAATGATACATAGTGTCCATCATTTTGATCACCCTCGTGAAGCGCAGTCGCCACGAGATTATATTCAAATGAATCGATAATAATAGTCTCTATAATTTTGATGTTACTCTTGGTGTCAAATGAAATCATTAAAACTTGGGGGAGCTCCGAAAAGAGGGATCGCGTCGTAGCCACGTTGTGCACCTTACCCTCGGTGTCCTCAAAGTTTTCTAGTACATTCCAATCCATACTCTTCTTTAGCATCTCCCCCAACTCGTTACCATAGGAAGTCACCAAATGAACACTGAAAGGTTCTTCACTCGTTGACTTGCCACCGGGCCAAATAGTTTCTTGAACCTTCTTACCGTAAAACCACGGTTTTATGAAAGGTTGTGATCGTTCAAGAATGTCTATGATGCACAGTATTGCTTCCTGGACGTCGTGTTGCTCTCTAGATTTAAAACGTGGGAACTCTTCTCGGAATCTAGCTAGGAGTGTCAAGAGAGATAATTCTGGACGACCACTCGTCCAATAGACGGTGACAAATTTAGAATATACCTGGGTAAATCTACATTCCCCCTCGTACGGGTTTTTCAAAAAGTAGTTTGTGAGAACTGGTGTATGTAGAAGGCACTGAACAGCTGTATTAAAATAACAGGTGTTCCCAAGGTTGGTAAAACCCTTCATTACATTTTATCGATAAAAAAGGCTTAAGTAAATGACGCAAAGTATATTTGTTAAGTAAAAATCATAATGGATATTAAGCACATCACCGATACCATCCTCCCCTCCTTCGAGGCCCTCAAGACTGAAGAGAATATCGAAGTTGAAGTTCGCCTTGGGAAGCACAATGGTTCCCTCTTCGACACCAATATCGGTAAGGAAACCTGGGAACGCGTCCTAAAGGGGTTGAAGAACTATGATGGGTGGGAGTCCACCAACTATACAGAGTCTGACGTGTACTATAACGATAACAGCAATGTGCGGATCACCTCCAACGAAGACACGGGGGAGCAGACAATGATCCAAAAGATCAGTGTCGTCAAGGAGGACTTCAAATGCGATCCCCTTGATGTGAGGGTGTGCATCGCTCGGGAGATCCCCACCTCTGGGGAGTATGAGATGGATAGAAAAAGAACCAAGGTGCGCCACTCTTTCGTGCGCAAGAACCTGAGCATCGATATGACCATCTCTTCAGGGGACAACGTCGATATGGACTCGGAGGAGGAGGCCTCATATCAGATTGAACTTGAGATTGTGAAGCCAGGGGACGTGGACTCCGTCTACAAGTTGTTCAACATCATCAATAAGGTTAATGACCTAGTGAAAATTATGTGAACCTAAAATATGTTAGTCGTAGTGACTGTCACTATTTTAATAATTATATCAGTCGGTATTTTTATGGTGTATAGACCCAGACCCACTACCGAGAGTGAAAAACTCGTGGTCACCGAGACCATAAAGCCCCCGATAAGGTCCCCCGGACGACGTAAATTTCCCAAACATTGGGGCCCAGAGCCAGAGAACCAAAAAAGGGACAACCGTCAGCTTCCGGGGGGGTATGGCTTTGGTAGCACCACACTCGCGCTGTGGATCATGAAGAATATGGCCGCGGACAATGACCATAAATAATATCAGTATACTTTAAGATGTTCTACATCATAGCGGGTATAATTGTGTTTTCAATGATCTACGAGAAGACTGTCAGGTCGGAGGAGGTGGATGTTTCTAAAAACTTCTATCTGAGCCAAGGTATGTCTAAGAAGATGTACAATCGGATGAAGGGGGACGGGGTTTCCGGTCAGGAGTTAAAAAAGTTCGTGCAATTGGAGGATAGGTTTCTCCAAGTTGAACGAAATTCAGTGTGTTCGGGGATGCCCCGCTTCATAGATGCCCTTACGCTTTCAGATTTAATAAAACGAACGTTCCCAAAGTATGATTTTTCCTATCACACGATACATCTCAAACAAACTGCGGAACCTGAAAAGATTATAAACAAGAGCATAAAGTGCTGATCATCTTCTTGTGCTTCGGGCTATCAATTCTGGTATAATTGTCCAGAATATACATAATCAATCTATTATCATCCTTCCTGTAATAGTCGTTAAACTCTATTTCAAGTAGGCTCTTATGTTCTTTACCGTTTCTCCCAATTCTAATATAGTCGGCTGCCACGTAGATTATGCCATCTAGAAATTCCTCCCTAGCCATCTCCATCCAGGAGTTTGTACGGGTCCCCCATGTCCGTGTATCATCATTTACCCGGACACCGTGATTATACTTTCTCAACCCTAGTTCCAGCCGGGAAAGAAGTTCTTCCGCGGGCGGCTTTGGCGACAGTGTTCCACTTCTTTCGTGCATTATTTACATTCATATTAGCTCTAAACTTTAACCAATATTTTCTGTAGTCATCCAACTTCTTTTTGGTTGGGGGGTTCTTTTGGTTCATGGCGTAGTTTGCAACCGCGCGACGATATGAACTTTTCAAATTATTGGCGATACCTGTAACGTTTGCGGTGTTCATGTAAAACTTCTTTTCGAGTTCCCTCTTTCTCTGCATTTTCCACTGAGAAACCATGTTCTTTTTGATGGCATCGACATCCTTCTTGAAAGGGACACCCTTTTTGTTAACCTTTGAAATAGAGTTTATTTCCTTCTTAACATTTCTCACATCCTGGTTCAGGGAAGGTTTATATCTCTTCATCCATTTGTCCCCATAAAGTTTGATGAGATCCTTTCGGTTAGAGTTATCATTGAGTCGTCTCTTCCTAAGAGCATTTTGTTGAATCATAGTCCGCTCTAAATTTGCCGCAAAGTTATTATTGTTATTATTGTTGCTATTTGGGGACTTTGGCTTTGGTTTTGGTTTTGGCTTAGCCAGTTCATTCCGAGCCTTTTCAATCTTCTTACATATAGAAACTTTGGTTTCTTTAGGGTCTATGGCTATGTTTAGGATAGTCGCGACACGGATGAGTTCCTTTTTGGGATAATCGATGCACGTTTTTTTACCAACGCGGAATTTAGAACCCGTACCCGCGAGACGTACATTTTTACCACTGTTCTTAAATGTGACGTTCTTTTTGTTATTTTTGGCTTCAATCTTTTTACATATCTCCACCTTCGATGTTTTTTTGGTTATGTCTACGATACCCATTTTTTTGGCCATGTCTAGGAGTTCAGCCTTTTTTAGACTCACACACTTTTTTGCACCAATCATAAACACGAGGGCGCGGACTTGACGCCCACGTGGTTTGGTCGCTTTGGTGGGTCGAGCACGGGGCATTGTGATTTTCGTCGTCTTTTGAGCCTTTTTGGGAAATACACCTGTCACATTGATGAGACTATTTCGATATAAAATCTGAATAAGTTCCCCACCTGCATTGTAGGCCTCCATCATGTCCTTGGGATTCTTGGCTCCCGAAATCTGTATGTTTCCAGATTTGGATAGAATGAACTTATGATTCTTGAATGTCATATACAAGAAGGGAGCCAACTCGGGTTCGTAGGAAACGTAGGATATTTCATACTTATTTTGAAGTCTCGCAACTTTCACCATATCCGTGAATATACCATTGAACATAAAGGTTCCACTGAGATTGTTGTACTCAAATGGATTGTATAAGAATGATTGTTTTTCTGTATACTTCCCTACGACGAAATTTCGAATAAGCTCAGCTTGATTGGAAATATCACTTCCAACGAAGCCCCCTGAAAACCGAATCTTACCGTTTCTATAGATGTTCACGGTGCCTCCCTTAGATTCCATGTCATTAGAGATTTTCAATTTGATTTGGACGGTAGAAAAGTTTAGGTTTATATTTCCCTTTGGTCCGTAATTTTTTGTGTGAGAAAAACCAGTCTTAAATTGACCGTACACACCGCGAAGGTCTTCAGTGTCTACATAAAGACCTTCACCAATGGGAGTTCGACCAACTGGTGGTCGCATAAGTATGGCTTTAAGATCTACACGATTCCCCGGTCCAAAATTCCTGTTTACTGTGGCATTAAACATCCCTAAATTTAACTTACTCAGAGTGACGGGTACAACTTCTGGCGCACCCACCTCATTCAAAAAATTTTTCATTTCGTTTTCGTTATTTAAAAATTCAGAAAATTCACCATATTTGGTATCGTTTACAATATTTCTTTCTAGTCGAGGGGGGAAAGAAGAATTACTTGGTGTGATCTCAACACCAGAACTTCGTATAAATTCCCTGGCCTGTTGGCTCATATTACTATTGGTGAGTATTTTTTTTTTAAAAGTTATCTGAGAACTCCCCGGCGTCTTCGGAGATTACATCTAACCCATATATAATTGGTTGCTTGGGGTAGGTCCTACCCTTGTAGGTTACAACCTCATCCCTTACTTCAATTTCCCTAGAACTGAATGGACCGGCATAGAAGTCCTGGTGAAATTTATGTTTCCCAAGGTTATTCGCTTGGCAATGTTGATTGAACACCACTATAAACACCTTCTGTGGGACGAATAGGTCTTTACCAAAGTTGACATTTGTAGACTCTAGGAAGTTCGTCAGGGTACTCGCAACCATCGCCACCTGTTTCTGAATCTTCTTGAAGTATGCAGGTACCACATTCCAAATGTCCTTGTCGTTGTACTTTCTCGAGTATTCAAGATACGCTTTGACGCACTTGTATAAAATGATGGGCAGCTCCTTATCAAGCTTCTTGTCCAACTGGGGGTCTGCGTCCTGCACCTGTTTACTGAAGTTCCAAGGTAAAATACGGCGGAGAACGGATCCAGAGTTATCCTTCCAATTTGGAACTTCGTTACCACCCAGTACTCCTGGGACAGTCCATTCAAAAGACATAGCAGTCTTATTCTTCACCGCGATGGAAACATCTTCCCCCGAAACGATGGACTGGAACTCCGCCTGTTCTAGGGCTAGGTCACCTTTGACCTCTGGGGCGATGAACATGAAGGAGTCCTTGATCGCCGAGAGTCCAAACTTCTTCTCGATGTTGTTCGAGAGGGTCCCAACGTCTTCACTCTCGTAGAACTTCTTGAACACCTTGGTGATGAGGGTGGACTTTCCGGATCTCGCGATACCCTTGAAGAATGGGATAACCTGCCACGAATCCATATCGTTCACATCGAAGCAGAGCCGACCACCCATGACATAGGCCCAATTGCAAACTTCCTCCTCAAATTTCTGGTACCTCAGTACACTATCAAAGTAGGGGGTTGGGATGTCCTGCCACCTTTCGATGTCCGGGAAGTCGTCAAACTGCTGGTCAAAGTACTTACACGCCACAATGGTGGGGTCGAGGCACATAAACTCCTTACTCTTGTAGGGATAGAACCGACAATCGTATACATCTTCCGCGATATACTGTTTACCAACGAATACACCGTTTCTGAAGGACCAAACGTGTCGTCTCTTCTCGATCTGCGGAAATTGGTGATCGACACACTTTGACACATTTTCAATTACATCCTTGAATATCGAACCTCTACTCGTGAAGTTCTTCCAGTTATCGAAGTCATCGTCTTTCTGTGCGAGGGAGTGTACAAAGTCCTCGATAGTAAACTTTGGGTTCCAGGCACGTGTTCGAAACCCCTCGATGGTCTTAATTTCTTCACAACAGTATCCCTTGTATCTCCTGTACCCAGACTTATAGGTCTGGTCAAGGGTGTAGAGTAGACATTTCTGGAAGGGGGTGGCACTCTCAATCTCATCTTCATCCATAGTGGAAGGATCTGCACTTGTGGTGATTTGGGGTATCGCGGTAGGGTTGACGACACGCTCAAAGGATGTATAGTGCCTTCGGATATTTTCATATCCATCATTTACCTGTTTGAAAACATTATTAACCCTTTTAATAAGGGGGACTTCGACATCATCGGATTCCTTCTTATGAAGCTTCGTTTCCCGGACATAGTTCTTTAGATCGGAAAGAAACCTTCGATGTCGATTTTTGATATCTTTGATCGCGAGTATGTCTATCTTCGATGGTTCGGGGTTACCCTCAATACTGAAATTATCAGGATGAATGTACTGTCTGTACCCCAACTCACGGGCGTTCCTATAATCACCCGTCCTCAGGTCCCATCGAAATTCCAAGGAATCAACCGTCCTATAAATTTGTTCCATATTCATCGAACGGATTTGTTGCTTGTGAAGTTCCGCCAAAGCTTCATAAGTATTAGGTTCCTTGTCGATGAAGTGGGTTTCTTCCATTTATATTTACTATACTTTATTCCTTAAGCATTTTGAAGCTTGCTCAAAATCTTTATGAGTATTTTATTTTGGTTCTGTAGTTGAAGACCAATGTTGACTAGGGCTGTACATACTGTATCCCCTTCTGGGGTAGCGAGTAGAGAACCCATAAATTCCGCCATGTCAATTCCCTCTTCAATTCCCTGATCTTCGAAAAGATCTTCCTCCTCTTCGGTTTCCGTGTCGGATACAATTTCTCCTTCTTCGATTTCAATTTCTTCTTCAGGCTGTGACGACATTTAAACTTGACTGAGAAAAATTGGATCGCGAAATTTCGCAGAATTATTTTCTCTGCCTATAGTACAACAACTCTCAAAATGGCCGGTGGTCTCATGCAACTCGTAGCGTACGGCGCCCAGGATGTTTACCTTACCGGTAACCCTGAGGTGACCTTCTTCCAGGCGAAATACAAGCGCCACACCAACTTCGCGATGGAGAACATCGAGCAGACCGTCAACGGTACCGCCTCCGGTGGTGGCCGCGTGTCCGTCACCGTTGCGCGCAACGGTGATCTCGTCGGTGACATGTACCTCGAACTCAAGTCGAAGGCGGCCGACTCCAAGGTCGCGTGCTGGGTCGCGGAGCGTGCGATCAACAACGTTGAGCTTTCCATCGGTGGTCAGCGCATCGACAAGCACTACCAGAAGTGGTGGCGCATGTACTCCGAGCTTTACTTGGATGAGTCTAAGAAGCTTGCGTGGGGTAAGATGACCACCGCGGCGGACACGAAGACTGTCTACCTCCCCCTCATCTTCTTCTTCAACCGCAACCCAGGACTCTACCTCCCCCTCATCGCCCTCCAGTACCACGAGGTCCGCATCGACTTCGACCTTGCGTCCGACTTCGGTACCTACCTCTACACCGACGTCTTCAAGGTATGGGCGAACTACATCTACCTCGACACCGAGGAGCGTCGTCGCTTCGCCCAGAAGGGCCACGAGTACCTCATCGAGCAGGTGCAGCACACTGGTGTCGACACCGTCGATTCCACCAAGCAGGTCCGCCTCTCCTACAACCACCCCGTTAAGGAGCTCGTGTGGTGCTTCTCCAAGCCAGCTGCGGTGAGCTCCCTGTGGAACTTCACCACGCGTTCTGACAGCGCGAACGTCGTTATTGAGTCCGACCAGACCATCGCGACTTCCAATGCGTTCATTGCCCCAGCTGCGCAGGGTTCCCCCCTCCTCAAGCTCGGCACCGATGGTGGTAACGAAATCTATTCGGAGGAGGTCGCCGGTCCCCTCGATACCTTCAAGCTTGTCCTCAACGGCCAAGACCGCTTCAAGGAGCAGAAGGGTAAGTACTTCAACCAGGTCCAGGCCTACCAGCACCACACTGGCGCCCCCTGCCCCGGTATCTACTCGTACTCCTTCGCGCTCAAGCCAGAGGAGCACCAGCCAACTGGTACCTGCAACTTCTCGCGCATCGACAACGCGCAGGTTGCGGTCACCCCAGTTGCGGTGCAAAATGGTGCGACCTCCATGCACATGTTCGCGACCAACTACAACGTCCTCCGCATCCAATCGGGTATGGGTGGCCTCGCGTTCTCGAACTAAATTGCTCGTATAAAACCATCAATTTCAAATTTCAAATTTTAAGATATTCAAGTATCTTAAAATGTGATAAAGACTAACCACTATTGATTATATATGTTGGCCATAGGTCAAACATCAATTCTGATATACGCCATCGGAAGAAAACGCACCTATCGACAACGAAAAAAGGCTGAGAAAAAACCATGTATGAAGAACGCCGACACACTTTCATGTGCAATTCGTCATACAAGATGTTTGGGGTGTCCGTATAATAACTTTTTTAGACCCGATAGGCCCCCGTTTCCATCTAAGGTGAATGAAAAATAATGGGTTTCCGTGTGAGTTGCCAAATGTGTTCGACAATTACTGATGCACCCAATCCCGTGAGTATTTCATTATCGTAGGTGTATCCATAGCCTATCACAATCGCTCCCCATACAAATGCTAAAAAATCGGTCATAGGACTGGCGATAAAACTACAATTTTTGTCGGTAGGAATTGATTTTTCCATCATACGATAATATGCTGTCCCTACGAGTAAAGAAATTAAAATCGCGGTGGTGTGTTTCATTAATATAAAGTAGTTTATTTTTTACGAAGTAATAAAATAGCTAGACCAAAACCGAAAACCAATCTTTTCCTGATTCTCCTCAAAAAGTTTTCTCGATTTCGTCCTTTAATTTTGTGATGAGCATTTTTAAGAGCGTTACATATTTCTAAATACTCACCATCGGTCAATCTGTATTTATGTTCTTCGACAACCTTCATTAGATAGCCTAAGTCGGGATCCATTACTATAAAGTAATAATATTATGTTGAAAAGACTTTTTGACTTTTTTGTAAAAGTGGAAAAACCCATGCTAGGTCGGTGGAATTTAAAGACGTGCCATGAACTCACTACATCTATAAACTCTGTTTATCAAAATAGAGATCATTGTGGTGACATAATATGCAAGACCCCAAAGAAGGCTATTGAATACCGTGAGTTAAAAAAGAAAGACAATAAGTAAGTATGTACGAAATTTACACAGATGGAAGTTGTTTGGGGAACCCTGGTCGCGGTGGTTGGGCTGCTATTGGGGAGGGTATGAAACTTGGTGGTAATCTGAGGAACACCACCAACAACGTCATGGAAATGACCGCTGTCGTAAAGGCTCTCGAAAAGTGTCTGGAATTGGGAATCCTTTCGGTGCGTATTTTTACGGACAGTAACTATGTGAAACAGGGAATCACCACGTGGATAAAAAACTGGAAACGGAATGGGTGGAAGACTGCGTCAGGGACGCCCGTGAAAAACAAAGAACTTTGGATTGAGATTGACACCCTCACACAAAAAATGGAGATAATCGATTGGAAGTGGGTCAAGGCCCATAATGGAAATCCTCAGAACGAGGCGGTTGATGCCTATGCGAGGGAGTGTGCAAATATTCTCAGCACTTAGTAGATATGGGTGAAGAGGATGTGCCCCATTGTTGGTGTGACAAACAAGAACAATTATTAGTCAAATGGGCGGAGAAGGCGGCTGGATACCGCTGGCTTCACAATCATGCTAGGTTGTATTACAAGAAGCAGAATGATAGACTTTCATATCCAAGTATTATCATAGCAAGTTTAACGGGTGTTGGTGGTTTTGCTGTCCTATCCCCAACTAGTGGTGGTTCTGATATGAGCTCAGGTGCGCGTATGAATGTAACGATTATTCAATATATTTTTGCCTTTTTAAATGTAGTCGGGGGGATTCTCACGAGTATTTCCAAGTTTAGTCAATGTCAAAGTTTATCGGAATCTCATTCTTTGATGTGTATTCAATATTCAAAGTTTTACAGAAACATAGATATGGAATTATCACTTGAAACCCAATATCGGGTGGACGTGGTAGATTTTGTTTCAAAAGCGAGGGAGGAATTCGACAGACTTCTCGATGATGCCCCCGATATCCCTGCAATTTCTATACATGCATTTAATGATGAATTTCCTAATAAGGACCATAAACCAGATGTATGTAATGGTTTGAGTATTATAACCGCATGTGAAACACCCAAAAAAAATAAGAATAAACTTATATCGAGGTGGTTTGCCGGACAGAACAGGAAGAGTGTAGATATCTCAAAAGAGATGACCGAAATAAATATTCATTAATACTATAATGACACCTATAGATAAATTCAAACTTGTTATAACTGTCGCACTATTATATGGTTATATTTATAGTTTGATGGATCCAGAGGAGTTTGGCTTCAAGTCGGCTCTCGATCCTTACTATTTTTCGTTTACGACTATGAGTAGTGTGGGGTACGGTGACTTTAGTCCCAAGACGGAACGTGCGAAGATGTTAGCAATGACCCAACAAGCGTTCATTTTTGGTGAAATCTTAAAGGTATTGATTAAAGGGGTTCCTAAGTAATTTAAAAATTTTGTTAGTTAAAATTAAGATGATTATTATAGTTTTATTTACACTATGGTTTTTACATCATGCAAGACAATGTTCATGTAAAAATCAAGCTGAACACCCAGAAAAATGTCATCGAACTGAGTTTTATGGATTTCAATATGGACACCTATTTCTTTTCACTCTTTTAGGTGCTATGTATCCAGAGCAATTTAGGTTATGGATTGGTCTAGGTGTTATATGGGAGGTGTTTGAATATTGGCTTTCTTCTAGACCTGACATAGTACATAAACTTGGTGGGTGCTTAACAAAGTCTACGAAGAGTACACCTCTTTGGTTTAGAGAGGTATATGGGGGTGTTCCCAAATATGAAAACTTTATCGATCGTATTTTTGGTATAAAGAACTCACAGGTTCACACATGGCATTATTCTATCGGGGAAAATCTAACAAATATCTTGGGATTTTTAGCGGGAAGGTATTTAAAAAATAAGTTGTTTGTGTAAATATAATGAACACGGGAATCTTGATCGCTGGTGGTATATGCCCGGGTGTCCATAACCTTGTAAATAGACTTACTCTATATGAAAAATCACAGGGTAATAATGTGATTGGATTTAGGCGTGGATTTGGGGGACTTAACATTAATGATCGTTCTGAAATGCCAACACTTTCATGTGACACAATGAAACTTGAAATGGCTGTGCACAGTTTAAAGGATGTAGATCGTCTCTACTGTCTATGTGGAAATAAGTCTATGGAGAGTGCTGGTTTACTCGCACTCGATGAACGAGTGAACACGAATATTATCGGTATAGCCAAAACTATGTTTGATGACATCGTGGGTTTTGAGTCTGTGGGTGCGCGGAGCGCGGCGTTAAAGTTTGAGGAATATGTGGAGGAATCTTATTCAAAGGCTGTATCAGACCACTCAATCGTCTTAATTGAAATGCCATCTGAAAAGATGATGTCGAGGAGTGTTTACAATAAGGTTACTGATATTGTGAATGGTCTCACAGTAAACAAAATTTCTATGCATCAAATCAAAAACAACTACAACACGAATGGTTACGCCCTCGTTCTCATAACTGGAACGAACGACTATTGGGATATTATAGAGTTTCTACAGCAAAATACTGATACAGATGTCCGGATCACCAGTCCCAATTTTACAACGCGTGAAATGGAGCCATGCCTCTATGATAAGATACTATCTGAACGGGTAGCTCGTGAGGCATTTGAATATGCCCAGACTCAGACGAACTTTATCGTCGGTGGTGGTGGCACTATGAAGTTTGAGGATTATCTTGATATAGTGTAGGTATGTTCAGAGAGATGTTCAAGAATCCCAAGTTTGTGGGTGCTCAAACATCTCCACCCAACAACGTCGTCGTAGTAACGGAGGATGGGATAGAACATTACACTACACAAGAGTTTGTGTTCAAATCAGAGGCTATAATAGATAAACAATCTAAAGAAGTTAAAGGTACCCCACGAGGTAAAGAAAAGATAGTCCAACTCTTCATCGAACCGACAATTCGAAAGAAGGGGAGGTTCATCGTCACGATGTATGAGTTTTGATCCAATAGCTCAGTTGGTTAGAGCGTGGTGCTTATACACCGTATGTTTGAGTGGAGTCACATCCACATAAGGCACGCCAAGGTCACGGGTTCGAGCCCCGTTTGGATCATTTTTACATATGTGTCCCATATGTAAAAATGTTTTCAGAACCTAAGTTAATATTTATATTGTTTAAAATAAACAAAAACAATGACACTTAACTATTCCGACGACATTACTCTCGCTGAACTTGCGCGTCTCCTGGCGGAGGAGGAGAAGTCTACTAATGGGAAAATAGACAGCGAGGAAGACGAGGGGGAACCGGAAGTTTCTTCTGCTCCTCCAATACAATTTGTCGACGAGATGGAATTCTACGCAAGAAAGTTCTAAGTGATTGTATGCGTTACGGATCAGTTGCGAGGAAAGTGTTCAAGACGCGGTGGGGTCTCTACAATAAGGGACTTGTGGAGGACCACCATGTCATACCCAGAGAGTTTCGTGAACACCCAACTATAAAGGGTTTTAGATATGACATGAATGCGGGTGACAACATCATTCTCTTACCTACGCGGTTAGGTAAACATATACTCCGTGTGAGAGAGGATCGCCTTGTACATACTGGTAATCACCTAGCATATAATGCATATGTTGGTAGAATGTTGGATGTAATACAAAGTGAGAGTGACCTCTTAGAGTTTGTAGACTTTTTGAAATATTCATGTAGATACAGTCCCCACCAAATTCCGTGGTCTTAGTATCCCCACTTGAGCTTTATAGGGCTGACACCCGGGTGGGTTCTTGAAAAGAACTCTTTCCTCCCATGATTACTATGACCTATGAGACTTTTATGACTTCTATCTATATACATATAATCTCGTAAATCTTTATAATATACTCGAGCACCTTTGGCGATAATGTCTTCATGTTTCATGTCAATGTGGTTATCCATTGGTAGGAAATATTTTTTGTACTTTCTCATATTGTCAACGTTTATGAGGTAACATTTTGTACTCGATATCCAGTGAACCTTTTCTAAATTTCCTTCAACTTTGTTAGGAAGTCTCGACAGACAGTGGAAAAAACACATTTCGAAATTTGGCCCTTTTGTATCTATAACATTTTGGATTTCCTCATACAATTGAGAAGATTTTACTACAACGTTATCTTCGAAAATTACAGCGTACTTGAGACCTTGTTTAAAACACCTATTGTAAAATTCCATGTGACCCATAAAGCAGCCAATGGCACCTAAATTAAAGTAAGTTATATCCGGTCTTCGCACATGGGTGTTGTAGTGCATCTCCATAGCCTTCTCGAAGTACTCGGGTTCAATGAATCCCTCATATTCACGAGCAACCTTAACCTTCCTCGTATCAGGTCCATATATAATTTCGAGGGGTAAATCATTCTTATGACTTTGGATGAAACGTTCATGCCTCCTTTTTTCACTCTTTAGAGTTAGTAGGAAACACTTATAATCGTAATGTGAACGTTTCGATACCACATCAACACCACCTTTATGTACCAAAATTATAATAACTAAAACAAATAATATCACAAATAGTATCATACCTACTTAAAAATTAGAAAATAAATAGAGGTATGGATACGGACACCTTCGTAAACTGGATTGGTCTGGTGAGTGCTATACTTATATCGGTCATGTTTATCCCCCAGGTAGTACATGTTCACAAGACCAAGGATACCCACGCTATCAATTATACTTTCCTTGGAATAAATGTCGTAGCGAGTATTTTGGGTTTGGTGTACTCTATACATTTCAATGTAGTTCCCATGATCGTCGCGAATACGTCTGCTGGTCTTTTTTCCGTCTCTTTGGCTGGTATGAAGTTTGTAAATGGACTTAAAGAGGAAACACCTGAATATGATATATCCACTCCCGACGTGTAGTCGGTCGAGTGCCCACCGCTCCTATGGTGTAGTTGGTTAGCACTGTGGTCTTTGAAACCACCAACAGAAGTTCGAATCTTCTTGGGAGCTGTTTGGGTGGAGGGAAGGGCCGGTGTCCCACGTAAAGGGCAAACCCATTTGGAATGGGGGCATCGGCATTGCACCAACCTAACCTGAAATCCTAACCAGTGAATAAACGTTGATGGAGCCGACGGGGTGAGGAACCTTAACCGGACTCATCTCGGGGAGCCCTCTCTGTCGCGTTGTATTCATAGTGCCGTATATTAATAGCACACCCTTTCTTAGCTCAGTTGGCAGAGCAGTGGACTGTAGTTCCATGGGTCACCTGTTCGAATCAGGTAGAAAGGAACAGTCTTCCATAGCTCAGTTGGTAGAGCGTGCGACTGTTAATCGCAAGGTCATCGGTTCGACCCCGGTTGGAAGAGTTTTTAGATAGTTGTCCACTATGTAAAATCTCTCAGTTTAGTATATGACATATGTTCCGAAGAAGATGAACCCAGCATGGCGCTGGATGCGTTCAAACATCGTGAACCTTTCCTTCACCGCCAATAAAGTCGTAGTCATCCGTGATTGGCGACTGGCTGCGTTAAATATATTCTTCAGTGTGGTTATTGTGGGGTGGGTTATATTTTCGTTATTTTTGGGTAAGACCTACATCGTCACCGAGGTACCAACGGGGGTCGCGAGTGCGTGGGGTCTCGCTTCGACCGACTATACTTCTACACAGACGGCTATATATAATGGTGGTGCGTCATTTTGTGATAGTCTCACCAACTATAAGTTCAAATATTCAGATGACTGGATCTACGAAACTCCGGTGTGTGCGTATTATTCAGGTGCGGAATTGATTTCAAAGCTTCCTTCGGGAAATGTTATGTTTTTTACCACACATATTCATCAAACAATCATACAGCGATATATGAAAAATGCAGGCAGTTGTACAAGATATCCATGGCTTTTTGATACAGGTACCGAGGTTATGGGGAGGTGTGAGCATTCTATATCCAAAAACTTTTTGGCCTCGGGTATAGAGGATAGTTATTTCGCGTTTAATCACTATTTCGATTCTTCGGTCGAGTCTGGTGCAAAACCTATTACATATATTAGGAGAGAGGGTTCTGAAGAAAATCTATACATTTTTGAAAAGGGTGAAACTATTCGTTTAAAAGTTTCTGAATGGTTAGACATTGCTGAAATTAAACTCGACAAACCATTCAATGAACAAAAAGGTGATTGGGACATCACAGGTTTTGAGGGTGCCGGTGAAGATTCACAAAACTACCCCTACGTTCGGACAAGTGGGGTACGCTTGAACATTAAAGTCAAGTACCACAACTTTCATTTGGATAAAGAATTCAAAGTGAAAATTGGTAATGATGATGTATACGCTGTCATAACGGTGTCTCCTAAGATTGGGTGGTTCTCTAAGGGTGATGAAATATTATACAGTCAAGATTTTTACACAACAGATAGCTTTGAAACGAATAACCCAGTCATATTAAACACTGGTCAACCAAATGGCATCTACTACGATTTTTACAGGTATGGTATACTTTTTGATATACAACAGACTGGTTTAGTTGGGGAAGTTGATTATGTGTTTATTCTCATTCAATTGACTTCGGGTGTTGTTATGCTAGGGATTGCTACCACATTGGTGAGCTTCATTGCTAAATTTGCTCTGGGCAATAAATCTGAAATCTACCGGGGTGTGATACAGGAAGAATACGAAGTTGGGAGGGAAGCTGCTCGCTATGCCGCTCAGGCGTGTGTAGCGACGAAGAGTTTCAAAGACGCCGATGAGGATGGTAAGGGGGACCTAGACTTCGATGAGTTGAGGGCTCTCATAAAGGAATCTTTCTCTAAGAATTATTTGGATGAGGGTAACGATACACATTTTACCGAAGATGAAATAACCGGGATGGCGTACTACCTCATGAGGGCGGCAGATGATCACCTGAATGACAGAATATTGGATAAGCGTGAGAAGACCCCGGATGAATTGAGGCACTCTAAGATTTCTCTCCACGAGTGGCAAGAGTTATCGACGAATGGTGTTTTCAAATTTAAAAATCTGAAGGCTACCTCCACGGAGCATATAAAAAATACTGGTTGGAAAAAGGACAGTCTAAAGAAGAGGAAGAGTGTAAGGCACTTAAAAAATTCCAACGAGGTGTAATTAAGATGCTTCTTCTCAAACCATTTATGTACATTAGGAATAGAATGGGGGTAAAAATGAGTGCATTCACGGAGCACCCCCCACCCCCCACTAAAATTAAAAAAGATAGGGAGTTTGGAAGTTACTGTGTCAAGGTGACGATTGAATCAATTGATACGAATGGTTCTATAGACAAGACTTTCATCGGATACAGTGAGAATATGAATATCACGATGAAAACCGAGTTTGCGTGTGAACGATTTAAAACACATGGTCATACTTGTGGTGAACCCATGATGACCATCAGGGGTGGAAAATGTGATGAAGTTATCATGATGAAGGATAAGTTTGGATCAATTACTCGGGTTCAGTAGGTGGGGGAACCACGTTTACGGGTGGCGCTTCGAGAATCTCAACTGTGTATTTATTCTTAGACTCGTTAGGTGCAGGTGTTAAAACAACTACCCGACACAACTTTGTTGTAACCATTAAGTTATAGGGATAAACTACTGGTTTGCATAGTAAAGAATACATCTAAAGATAATATACGTTTTAAAATAAATGGACCTCAAAGAACTCAGGAAATATTGGGAGTGTATACGGGTGAATATGACACCCTCCCCAGTGATGTTTTTATAAGTGAGGAACCCCGACCAACTGGTGTATGGGAGGGTTCGGATAGTATGAATGAGGTTATAACTAAGTATGGAAATGGTGGTTATGGTTGGTTAAAGGGTGGTCAGGACCACGTTCAAGATTCATGGATAAGTTGGCCATTAATTTGGGAGGGTAATCCTGTAGTTGGAAATTGTGGTATGTGTCCAAAAACGTCTGAACTACTTTCAAAGATCAAGGGTGGAATCCATATCGCTGGATTTTCCTTAATGAAAGGTGGTGTAAAATTGAACAAACATTTTGACCATGTTGGTAAAAATTATAAATTTACCTATCATCTGGGTCTAAAATGTCCAAGTGGATGTACACTATACCATGACACATTGGGGGATGTTAGCGAGGAAGATGGAAAACACATAGTCTTTAATGCGAGAGTTCCCCATTGGGCTGAAAACACTTCAAATGAAGATCGTGTTATTCTATATATGGAAAGTTATGCCAACTCTTCAGCATGATATCACTTTCTTCACACCATGGATATACTTCCTCACCCACAAAGTTTATCGCTCGAACACCGTTATCTAGACACTCATCGCAAATTGCTCTGTTGTCATCGATAATCATACCTAGGTTTAGAGCTCTGCATATATCAACCTTTTTCACTTCATGGGGTGTATAACTATTTGTAAGTATCACATCGTTAAATATTCCTGGAAAATAGGTTTCTATCCAAGTTTCTGTTTGTTCTCTAGCAATGTCTTGACGCCCGGTGACGACATACATTTTTTGACTTCTTTGACGAAGCCATTTCATGGCGTTTTGTGATCCTGGTATTGGTTTGAGATTGCGAAAGGCTTGGGAGTTGTAAAACTCTTTGACAAACTCCTGAGATTCCTCTTCAGTTATATCGAAAATTTCGCGGTACACGTAGTTGTATTTGAGTTTCTTTGGTTTTCCAAGTCTTCTAGAACGAGCCATTGGATATAGAAAATTGACTAAAACTTCATCGACATCAATTGCGATACGAGCCATTTATGTATTACAACATTATTCATAATCTCTAATTACCACACCAACGGGAAATCTCGGTACATCCAGGTCAGTTAGGTTTTGAAACCTCACGGTAAGCATTTTACCCATGTACTTCTTCCTATCCCTGTAGTGTTCCTCTCTTTGTTTGATTGTGCCTTCGGGTCTGACATTAAACTCTCGTCCATTGGTCAATTTACACACCCAAACGACGGCATCGGCATCCCTCCCATGCCCCGTCTTGGCCCCGACAATTTCGTATTCCTCCGTCTGAAATTTTTTGAATTTGAGGAGGTAGTTGCTCCGCTTCCCAACTTCGTATATGCTGGAGGCCTCCCTAATCATGATACCTTCGTAGCCCTGGTCCACGAAGATGTCGTGCCACTTTTCCACATCAGACTTCTTCTTGAGGAGTTTGGTCTCGACACTGACACAATCCATTCTCTCCTCAAAGGTGAGTTCGGGACGTTCGAGATCAAAGTAATCGAAAATGTAAAAGTTCAACTTGGTGGGGTTAGTCTTGAACATGCTCGTGATTTCCTCAAATGTCATGTTAGGTGCATAGCACTCCCCGTCTAGGTATTCACCTTCCCTCAGTCCATCACTGAGATGGTCGAGACCCTCAACGGGTTTACCGGTTCTAGAAAAGCAACCATTCTTCGAAACGAGGAGGCGAACTCCATCCAGTTTGGGTTGAACGTAGAAGGGGGTGGAGATGTACTTGTGGCGTTCCCCCCACTTGTTGGCCAACATGGGCATCACCTGGACTCCCTTCACGTGCTCATTGTTCCACATGGTCTGAGCACGTGCACACGCCTTCTCGTAGCCCGTCTTGACGTTGGTTCTAGAAACTGCAACTTTTTCAGTTCCCACCATACCAGTACTCTTTACGATGTCAGCGGTTCCATCTCCCAGGTCCTCAATGTGAATGTCGGTGAATCTCTCGCGACCGTTTTTATCTTTTCTGATAAGTCGTTCCATTGTAGTCATATTTAATTTCTCAACTTTAATTAGATGTCTGAAATACCAGTTGTAAATTATGGTAGAATGGAACGACTTAGGCCTCCAGAATTCACATCGGTCCCTATGAATGTGAATACATTTTGTATCGTTTTTATAGTTTTATGTGGTTTGGGTCTATATAAGCGTTCCGTAAACATTAGTCAACGCGATCGACAATCTTATATTTGAGACACTTACTGGGGGTGAGGTATAGATCCTTCCTCATTAGACGCTTAAACTTCTTTTCGGGGATTTCAGTCTTGGAGAGGTACATCTTCTTGATTCTCTTCATGAACTTTTCAGATGACTTGAGTTCATGTTTGAGTTCTTGGAAGTTACCCCAAAATTCTGTGGAAATCTGGTGAATGAGGATGTAGGCATCCTTACCCATTCGTTTCTCAGAGCCACCGAGTAGGACAAATGTTGCCGCACTACAGCACGATCCCTGTGCGATAGTGATGACCTTTACACGGGAACTTTCCAAAACATTCATCATGTTGAAGCCCGAAAATATGTCACCACCCTCACTCATGATGTGGACGCGGATCTCCGGTTCGTATCCGATAAGTTCAGCCTTTTTTTTGAGAAGTTCTATTTCAAGTTTCTTGAAGTTCTCAACGAATTCTAGTGCATTATCTCGGTCGATAGTCCCGTAAAAGAGAATCTCATTCCCCACGATTCGCACACATTCTTCGACTTCAGTCTCTGTATCATCCTCGTTCGTATGCATTCTTCAAGGCTTTCTTTACTCTTGTAACGTCTCTTGATTTTAAGCCATTTCCGACTGCAAGGTGATTCATAACATCGAAATCTTGGGGGGTGATTTTGTACTTAAGGAGGGGCTCTATGTTTCCCTTCTCGGCGTACAACTTTAATAAACACAATTCTTCAATTCCCAATCCATTTGATGATTTTTTATAAATTTCATTGACTTTCTGTTTTCGCATCTTATAGTTTCCGTGTTTGGTCCAACAACTCCCTGGTCTAATCTTTTCCCTTTTAAGTGGGTCACCTAGAAAGGTTTTGGGTATCGTTAGGGCGTGGAGAACAAAGTAGGGCATGAGATTCCAGTTTCCAGAGGAGTAAATGTGACTATCAAAATAATCTGCATTTGAAAAGGAATGGGAGGTAGCTACAGTGTCTACACCCACTGAATTTAGGTAATTTTCTTGGAATATATCCCACATGTGACCATGTTCACTTATACTGTCATATATTTCAATCGGTTTGGGATCACATAGTATATCAGTTATAAATTCTTTTGGTGTCTGGAATATATCCATTTCATCATAGTCATCTAAATAGGTGAAGAAGTTTCTAATATTTCCTTGTGAACGTACGGCTGCATTGTATGCTTTGGTATCCGAACTATCTGTCAATCTCAACAAAGTTTCAGGTTTGTGTTTTGGAATAAATATAGTCTCGAAGTTTGGGTACATACACATATTTGTTGTCGTTACTATGAGAGATCCGCGTGTAATTGGGACGCCATCCGAAACCTGTTCTATTATTGGTTTAAATATGGGATCGTAATCCTCTATAAATACATTCTTTGTGGTTGATTTAATAAACGGTAAAAAATAACATTTACTTTTCAGATGGTGATTCTGTAGTTCAACATGTAATGTATCTTTCAAGGCTTCCCTAAGAATGTAGGATTTTCCAACTCCAGAGGATCCACATATAAATATATGTTTACCTTCATCTATATACCTACGAACGAGAGCAATTTGTTTATCATGAATTGTCACTAGGGGTGTGGTATTGTCTTCGACTTTTTTTTGTGGAATTATTTTAATGAAAGAGTCCATCGATGATCTTACTAATCAGGCAATAGATTTGGTGCTCGAGAATGACGCGCTACATAAACGTATCGTAGAACCTTTAAAAAGGAAAATTGTACCATATGTTGCTTGTAGTTTGTTGACCAATTTGATCATGGTTATTACTCTGATCTACCTTGCTCGACGTCTGTCTCTTCTTCGGGTTCCCCTTCTGTAGATTCTTCCTCGTCCTCATCTCCCTCACCTAGGGAGGGGCCGAAGAATCCTGTGGGTGGTGGTTCATCCCTTTTCGATAAGAATTTACCTATCTTCTCAAGAGGTGTCCCCGCGGTCATCGCCTCAATGGGGTCTATCGTTCTCGGTAAAGTGAGTAGTGGAATTGAACGCACATTGAGAATCTCTGGTTTGGTAAATACACTGTCTAGGGGATACTCGTCTTCAAATTGCTTCAATACAGACTTGGGCACCGAGGGTGATTGTTCCAAAAGACGGTCGTACTCCGTTTTACATTCACCGACGAAATCTAAACCCTCCTTGCTACGCTCTCCCCTGTCTAGGGCTAACATAAGACGAATGTTCCTAGAAAGCATACCGAAAGCTAACGCAGCTGTTCTGTGGTTTTCCATGAGTTCATTAATCTTGAGGAATTGGGATATAGTCGCTATGAGCCCTGCAGTTAGGTTTAAACCACCAATTATAGAGGGAGCAAACGACTGCACGTTCTCTGGAAAGGTACCCTGAGCGAAGTTCGCTGTCCCGGTTATAGTAGAAAGTATAATAACTGGTAAAGTGAACCGAATACTGGAACGCCTGTAAATAAAAAATGCACGGTGGTGCATATACCTGTAACACGCAGAGGCTTCACCCCATTGTTTGAGTATATTTTCATGACCGTCTGTCCACGACAGACGCATCTCTTCACGGGAAATCTTTTTTTCTTCCGTCATTATATAATAGATGAATATAATTTTTCTGATTCATCTAATTTTTTTGATTGGTATACTTGTTGTTCCATTTACAAATAATCGCAGAAATCTTGAATTTTATTCCATTCTAATTCCCTTCATATTTTACCACTGGTCAATTAATGATGACACGTGTGCATTGACACAGGCGGAAATGTATTTTTCGGGTAAAGAAAAGGAGGAAACCTTCATGGGTAGGGTTGTTGGACCTATTTATAAAATGAGTGATGATGATGTGGGTAAACTTACCAAAACCCTGTTCTTTGTGTTATGGGCCATTGTTCAATATAGATTGGGACACTTCAAAGGGTTTACCCGAGACCTAAGTGAACTAAAGAAATCATTTACTTAACGATAAAATGGATATCAAACTCCATAATGAAATCAATCGTCTCGTGAAAACACGGGATAATTATCGTCATACGTATATTCAAGAATTGAAATTGATAGAAGAAAAATTTGAATCAACTGGTTGTCATATAAAAAAGGATATTCTAGAAAAACAACGAAACATTTATCAAAAGCGCTCAAGTTCCATGGAAAGTACAGTAAAAATGTTAAATAAAAAGATTGAATCAATCGAACGAGTCTTGAGGAGTATTGAAAAAGATAAGGAAAATTTTAAATTCAATATCGAAAAACTCAGGACTGGTATTGTAAATAAGGATACCGGTGAAATTTTCGATATGTTTTCGAGTGTTGTAAATGCGCTTGAAATTCTTAACCACGGGAGAAACGAAATCGATCAAAAAAGTGAACACTCGTCTTAAAATTGTAATACATAAGCATACAGTATGCATCAGCTATATCATGCTTTCTCTCATATGGAATCGTATCCAAATCTATATACTTTCCCATCTTCACAAGAACACGTTCCTTTCTCTCATCGTAATTTAGATGACCCATCCCAAAGTGTGCATGTATTGTCAGGGGTGAAATCAACAAAACCTTATCCTTGATCATATAGTTGAGTAGAATCTCAATATTCGTAAAGCCTTGGGGTGGCTGTCTCTCTATGAGGATCCTCTCAGCCTTGTCGAACACATCCCTGTGGTCATCTACAAATAAAGGAACTAAGTCAACAAAGTCATTACTGTAAATGTATTTGTAGTCTTCCAAACTCACCTTTTTCATGTACTCAACTTCTATCACCGGTCCATTCCCACACTCAGCGAGGACGAGACCCATATTGTGGAATCCTATATCTATGGCCAGGACCTTCATGTCTTTATGTCAAAGATTTTCTTTAATAATAGTATATGAAGAATAAGACTAAGATTCAAACACTATGGGTGGCTCTCGGCGTACTCATCGCCGCTGTAGCATACTTATGGAAGAATCCCCGAGTCGTCACGAAACGGGTTTCGAATCCAGCCCCACCCCCACCAATGATCCGGGTCCCCCCTAGACAGACATTCGAACAAAGGCGTGAACCGGAGTTCAGGGGTCCCCCAATCAAGGAATACAAACCTGGACGCATGCAGCAGATGGGATTACTCACCGGACCAGGTGACGAGACCCTCCCCCTCTACGGCAAGGAGGTTCGTGGTCGCCGTGATAGGTACCACTACTACACGACCACGGGTGGTGAAAACCTGTACCCAGTCCCAGTGAGTCACAATGCTAGGGACTGTATGGATGACATTGGATGCCAGGAGCTCTATGGAAATGAATCAGTCTCAGTGACTGGTAAGACTGGTTCATTTGGGGTTAATATGTACAGAACTGACAACTTTTTCTAATCTATCAAGTCTCGGTTTTTCTCGATTTATAAACACTAAGACTTCGATTGGGTCTCTCGACAACTCAACAGAACCATGTGTATTTAATGGGTGCACATATTGAACACGAATCAAATCTACTATAACCTGTTTTTGACCCGAAGCCTGACTATAGTGAACAGCCAACGCAGCCGCATCCTTCTTAGTTTCTTTTGGTAAGAAATCTCCATCATAAGAAACTACGACATGTGAACCCGGCCACCCCTTGACATGAAGCCACCAATTCGCCGCATGACTCGACTCAGTGAGTTCATAATTCTCCTTGGCATTTGTACCAACTCTAATAGTAATTCCATCCAGGGATTCATACGTCTTCATATGTGAATATATTCTGTAATCTTTATATAAAATGCACGTCATCCTAAGACCCAGTCCCTCGGTCACCCACCGGTACAGAGTGACTTTGCCATGTAAAAGGTCGATAGATTTTGGAAAAAATGGGGTTGACTACTATGTGGATCATGGAAATCCCCGTATAATGAGGGCACAACTTCTTAGGAAGGGGGCGATCCTACCCAAGGAGGTGCGAATTGAGAGGGATCCCTATGAAATTCACAGAGGTATGTTGAAAGTTAAGGAAAGTACTATGGAAGATTGGGATACCTACCTTTCTCAAGATTTTTGGGAGCGTTGGTTACTCATGTCATACCCAGATATGCATAAATCCAAGCTTTGGATGGCGACACAGGAGGGTGTACTCTTCATGCCTGTCCCAGAAGATTTCTGGTTCTGCTCTAAACACCCGTAGACCCAAAGCCACCCTCACCCCGGAAAGTTTCTTGGAGGAGACCAATCTCCTCAATGGGTGGGGTCTCACACCTCTCTAGGACCAACTGTGCGACGCGGTCACCCTTCTTCACTTCAAAATCGGCATCCCCCATATTGAAGATGACAACGGAAATTTCACCTGTATAGTCTGGATCGATGACACCGGCACCAATTTGAATGCCATGTTTTACAGCCAACCCAGACCTTGGAGCAACCCGACCATATACCCCTGTGGGGAGTGATACCGCGATGCCCGTGGAGATGAGCCCTCTTTTACCCTTTGCGATAACACCATCACAATTGCTATAGAGATCGTAGCCAACAGCACCATCAGAACCTCGAGTAGGAAGAATAGAATCATATCCAAGCTTTTTGACCCCGAGGGACATTATACATCCTTAAGGCGTTTATTCTTTAAGGCACGATAGGTCAACGCACATATTCCACAACTGAAAATATTGAAAAAGAGTTGACAGGTCATTACATGTATTCTCACATATAGATTTTTATCATCATATAAGAACCATACAATTAAAGACATCAAACTTTCATACCAAACACGGAAGAATATATTTGTAAATAGATATATTTCCCGAATGGTTTGATTTCTTGGAAATATGTGTTTGAGTACCAACATAGATGTATCAATTTCGACCAGCCCCAAATATGCGGTAAGGTAGGCTTCTTCGGGGGCATACAGAGGTCTTATGGCGTAAATTAAAGCCATGATATGGTGTAGTATAATCAGTTTACGAAACGACTGTATAATCTCGGGTTGTATGTAAATCCATACAAGTTCGTAGGACATATAAAATGTTAAGGCGTGGGTGAGAAACATTGGATACACCACGTAGTCTAAAAATATCTCTGAAACACATAGAGTTGAAAATGGTATCAGAAAACAAGCGGATGTAATATTGTGGACATCCATTCTATATAAGTTTTGAACATTTTTAAATATGGATTTTTTTCATATTTAAAAATGCACTCAAAGGGTTTCGAACCCCTGACCTCAAGCTTACTAAGCTTGCGCTCTACCACTGAGCTATGAGTGCGATATGCTGAGAGTGGGGTTCGAACCCACGCGACTTACGCCAGATGTTCTTAAGACACCCCCCTTAGACCACTCGGGCATCTCAGCTTCCCTCCCTCCCACTGAGTAGTATACTCCTTAAATCTTTAAGCACTTCGGTGTGTGTTCATATGACGCCCTTTTCTCGAGTGTAGCCAAATCTTTCTTAACCTTCTTCTCGAGACCGGAGCACCCATGTTTCTCTAGATGAAGACAGCGTGGACAAAAACTTCCACTACAGTGCTTACATTCTATGGGCACCCCACATTTCTTCTTACACAGTTGACAGGGCATATACTATAACTGGGATAAAGATTTTAAGTATATTACAGCTAGTATATGCTGACTCTTGCTATCGCGAAACCTACCCGCCTACCAATCACAAACCGCTCTATTCCCGAATATGAGAAACTCAAGACCAGTCTAAAGAACTCTACGGCTGGTTATGGTGCGGCTCTATCTACGTCATACTTTATTACACAGGGAGCGGATGTTGGGGTTTCCGCAACCCTTGGTGCTGTGGCGTCCTACACCTACATGAACCTTCTGTCAGATCATGTAGACAACATAGAGAGGTCGACATTTCAGAAGCAGATGTTTGTGCCAGTGAGCACCGCTGCCTTTGAAATGGCGTGGAATAATGCACCATTTGCGTTTGATTTTGATTATGGAGCTACATTCGTAGGATTTTTGGCCTACAAGTTTGCCCTAACTTCTGTTTTATACGAGGTAATCCGAGATATGATTATTAGAGACACAATTGACGAAGATTTGTGAGTTTATTTCCGTGTGTAGCGTCGATTTCGTCGCCTTTGGTTTGCACGTTTTCGTTTGCGTATGGTGCGCAGTTCGTCAGTTGCTTCCATTATTTCTTTCCATATCCATATCTTACGTTGCACGTCGGGGCAGAGCGGGGCGGTAGCTTGTAAAAATGCGAATTTGACAGCGTCGCTCATTTTCAACTTGAACTTGATTTTATAAATTTTTATTAAAAACTTAGGTTGCTAATTACTTCATCTCCCCAAACTGCAGAAAGTTGTCGATCTTGCGTCCGATGCTCTTGCCAATGCCAGCGACTTTGTTGGAACCCTTGGCAAGTTCCTCACCCGAGGTTACCTCGAAGTCGAGGTTCTTGATAGCTTGGGCAGCCTTCTTGTAGGCAGCCTTCTTGTGAACGTCCGACTCTCGGGCAGCCACCTCACCGAGGGCATCGAAGATGCACTCATTGGTCGTAGGAGGCTTCTTCTTGAGTTCCTCGAGTCTTGAAATTATCCCAGTCTCGAGAAACTCATCAATCTTCTTGGCGATGCTCTTGCCGATGCCAGCGACCTTGGTCTCCCCCTTGGCGAGAGATGCGCCATCCACGATGGTGTAGGGAATGTTGTCGACAGCCTCGGCAGCCTTCCAGTACGCCTTGCTCTTGAAATCATCCTTCTCAAGGTCAGAGAGTTTCCGGAGGGCATTGACGATCGCGGCGTTCCGAGAGATGTGGAAGTCATCCTCATCGTCGGACTCCTCATCGTCGGATTCCTCATCAGACTCCTCGTCCTCGGTGCTCGCAATAGACTCCTCGTCAGACTCGTAGTCCTCATCCAACTCCTCCTCAAGGTCTTCGATCACCGCCTTTAGGCGGAAAATCTCAATCCTGTAGTCAGCGGCGTCATCATTGAGTTCGTCGCGAACCGCGCGGAGGAGCTTGTTCTCGTTCTCGAGCTTGGCAATGTAGGCGGAAATTGTAGTAGCGTTCATGGTGTTTCGAAAGTGAATGTTTTTACATTGAGGTGGACTCACTTAGGTGTTTAAAATTATCTTTTTTAAATATAGTAATGTCTGGTTCCGGAGCTGTCACCAGATTGATCGCTTTAGGTGCACAAGACGTACACATAACCGGAAATCCTGAGATAAGCTTTTTCAACTCGACTCATAAGAGGCACACGAATTTTTCACTCTTTCAGGAGCAACAGACGATCAATGGAAATCCATATGCGGGTAACACGTCTACCATCACACTTCGTCGTTCAGGTGACCTGTTGAACTATTGTTTTATGACCATAGAAGAAAATGAAACGGCCAAATTGATCGATGATTGGTCAAACGTAATCGAAGAAGCTGAATTATATATAGGCGATCAGCTCATAGATAAACAGTCTTCAGAATTTACTGAAGAAATCGCCATCGATTTGTTCGCTTCGTCATTTGCCAAGTCGTATCAGGCTTCTTTACATGGTGGGTTGGGTTCTGAATCCTACTTTTATCCGTTCCGTTGGTTTTTCTGTGAAAATTGGGGATACAGTTTACCCATTGTGGCCTTACAGTATAGTGACGTTCGAATCAAAATCAAGTGGAGTTCCAATTTGAATGCAAATTACAAACCAAAATTTTTCGCCACGTACGTCGCTCTAGACACAGAGGAACGTTTACGAATCGCCCAGCCCACAGAGCGTGTGATGCTCATTCAACAAGTCCAGAAAACAGAACCCTCGAACGACATCGTTCAGACTCTCTTTTTTAATCACCCTGTTAAATTCATAGCCTCGAGTAATGCGTATGGAGATAATAACCTAGTATCAGTCACGAATAAGGTAAGTTTAGAGGTAAATGGTGTAGATATCACAGAAAAACAAACGGCGATACCATTCTTTACGTCCGTACCTTCTTATTATCACACCGAATATTCATCGTCTAACGCAGAGAATATGTTCTTCTATCCATTTTGTATAAACACGTCTCGGTACCAGATGACTGGTTCTCTAAATTTTTCACGAATCGATGGATTCAGAATACATTGTACGGCACCGGTGAACCGTCCAATCTACGCGGTAAATTATAATTTCATAAAATTCAAAAATGGAATTGCGGGACTCATGTACGCAGACTAGGACACACCTTTATGTGTTCAGACATCATCGTTTTCATATACTCCACACCACAATGTGGGCAAGGAATCCACTCAGGTTTACTGCATTCCTTGCATGCATTATCAGAACAAAACTTCGCGTGTATTTTTTCAGTCAGAGAGTTCATTCCCTTTTAGTTACTTACTAGAAAATGTTCCGTCGCGTCATACGATACGTCATTTCTGATACGTGCTTCTTGAGATGCTACACCCGGACCCTTCGCCAAAAGACCTGTAAAATAGTACACCTTTGTCGCTTGCGCCGATTTTTGAATATTCGTCGATACACTATCACCAATGGAGCGTTTCGTGAAAGACGTGGTCACCGATCCAGAAGGAAATCCACTCCCAGTAAATTCAAAAGGTCCATCGCGTGGAGATTGTGGATATGCGTCAAGGTTGTCAAAGAGGTACAAAAAGTCTGGTGTATCATCTCCCGCCGATACTGTTATCGTATCTGTAGTATAAGTCACGTTTGACGTGTATAGATTCGCCTGAGCAGCCGAGAGACTTCCAAAGTGATATACCGATGATGTAGACAGACGCAACTCTTTCCCCGCAGAAACCCCTGAAATGTCAATTTCATATATGGATCCTCTCGCCAACTCGGTGGCAATACTTGTTGGTGATGAGTATGAACCTTGTGTATACAAGAGAGTCCCACTTTCCGAAATTCTATAAAAAGACCCACCAAAAATCTCCAATGTCTTAG